>VOFB01003567.1_pt1 | contig 51648 bp, 56 predicted proteins | sample 5384141 | NCBI WGS metagenome assembly VOFB01 (sample SAMN12384721, study PRJNA508395) | human gut metagenome | isolation source: healthy gut A | host: Homo sapiens | reverse complement strand
TATGCAAGCTGCATGAGCCGAAAAGGGATAGTGGAGTATAAAGGGAAGAAGTGTACAATGAAAATCACTGATATGAGATATGAAAGGCAAACACACTTCAAAAAAACGCTAAATTATGCGCTAAAAATAATATATGTCTAATTTATATTTGAAAAATACGCACTTATATTATACATATTGGAATATTATTCGTATCTTTGTCGCCCGATTTATATAGTATTGCTTTGGGAAAGTTTGATAAATATAAGATTGAATTGAAGAATATGAAAGCGGACTCTGCTAAGTATGAGTTTACGCTGGATAATCAATTCTTTGTAGATCTGGATGGACCGGAAGTACAGAAAGGGAAACTGGCAGTAGAACTGAATGTGAAAAAGACATCCGGTGTTTTTCTGTTGGATTTTCAAACTGAAGGCTTTGTCATTGTACCGTGTGACCGTTGCTTGGATGAAATGGAATTACCTGTTTCAACTTCAGATAAACTGAAAGTAAAGTTAGGTTCTTCATTTGCGGAAGAGGGCGATATAGTTGTAGTACCTGAAGAAGATGGGTATATTAACATCGCATGGTTTTTGTATGAGTTCATAGCCTTGAATATTCCTATGAAGCATGTACATGCGCCTGGGAAATGTAACAAAGGTATGGTTGGCAAGCTGAGCAAGCATTTGCGTACTTCTGCGGATGATGAAGATGATGATGACATAGCGGTGGAGTTACCCGAAGGAGATATCAGCGAAGGGCCCCAGGAAATAGATCCGAGATGGAATGAATTAAAGAAAATATTAGATAATAATTAAAGTTTAGAAAAATGGCACATCCTAAAAGAAGACAATCAAAAACGAGAACTGCAAAGAGAAGAACTCATGATAAAGCAGTTGCTCCTACTTTAGCTATCTGTCCTAACTGCGGCGAATGGCATGTTTACCACACTGTATGTGGAGCTTGCGGTTATTATAGAGGTAAGTTAGCAATCGAAAAAGAAGCTGCTGTCTAATCAGTAGCTTTAAACACGTTTGTACGTTTTATAAAATAAAGCCGGCGAGCTTCGGCTCTGTCGGCTACTTTTTTGTAAGGGTATAAACTAATTAAATTGGAATGATGGAAAAAATAAATGCAGTAATAACAGGAGTCGGTGGATATGTACCAGATTATGTCTTGACTAACGAAGAGATTTCAAGAATGGTAGATACCAATGATGAATGGATTATGACTCGAATCGGAGTTAAAGAAAGACGTATTCTGAATGAAGAAGGATTGGGTACATCGTATATGGCGCGTAAGGCTGCCAAACAACTGATGCAGAAAACAGCTTCTAATCCGGATGACATTGACGCAGTAATCGTAGCAACTACTACTCCTGACTATCATTTCCCTTCCACTGCTTCTATCCTGTGTGATAAGCTGGGATTGAAAAATGCATTTGCATTTGATTTGCAGGCTGCCTGCTGCGGCTTTTTGTATTTAATGGAAACTGCTGCTTCACTTATCGCATCGGGAAGACATAAAAAGATTATTATTGTCGGTGCAGATAAGATGTCATCTATGGTAAACTACCAGGATCGTGCAACTTGCCCTATCTTTGGTGATGGTGCAGCAGCATGTATGGTGGAAGCTACTACAGAAGATTATGGTATTATGGATTCTATTCTTCGTACAGATGGTAAGGGACTTCCTTTTCTTCACATGAAAGCCGGTGGTTCTGTATGTCCTCCTTCTTATTTCACTGTTGATCATAAGATGCATTATCTTTATCAGGAAGGAAGAACAGTATTTAAATATGCTGTTTCCAATATGTCGGATATTACAGCGACTATTGCCGAAAAGAATGGTTTGAATAAAGATAATATCGACTGGGTAATTCCTCATCAGGCTAATCTGCGTATTATTGATGCGGTAGCCTCTCGCTTGGAAGTTCCCTTGGAAAAGGTAATGATTAATATTCAGCGATATGGTAATACCAGTGGTGCTACACTTCCGTTGTGTCTTTGGGATTACGAAAAGCAGCTGAAGAAAGGAGATAACCTGATATTTACAGCTTTCGGCGCAGGTTTTACCTATGGAGCCGTTTATGTGAAATGGGGTTACGATGGTAGTAAGAGATAATAATCATTAAACTACAAATACAAATGAACGCATCCGTATTCCGATGCGTTTTTTTGTCTGTAACCAATAAAATGAAAGAATTATGCATAAGGCAGGATTTGTAAACATAGTAGGAAACCCCAACGTAGGCAAGTCGACACTGATGAATTTGCTGGTGGGGGAACGTATTTCTATTGCAACGTTCAAGTCGCAGACAACTCGTCATCGTATCATGGGAATCTTGAATACGGACGATATGCAGATTGTATTCTCGGACACTCCGGGAGTAGTGAAGCCAAACTACAAGTTACAGGAATCTATGTTGAACTTCTCAGAGTCGGCATTGGTGGACGCGGATATATTGCTGTATGTGACAGATGTGGTGGAGAAAACGGATAAAAATGCGGACTTTATAGAAAAAGTCCGTAATGTCAAGGTTCCTGTCTTATTGTTAATTAATAAAATAGATTTGACCAATCAGGAAGACTTGGTCAAGTTGGTGGAAGCGTGGCACGAACAGCTTCCTCAAGCTGAAATTATTCCGATTTCCGCTACTTCTAAATTCAATGTGGATACGGTAATGAAGCGTATCAAGGAATTGCTGCCCGATTCACCCCCCTATTTCGGTAAGGATCAGTGGACAGACAAACCGGCGCGTTTCTTTGTCACCGAGATTATCCGCGAGAAGATTTTGCTTTATTATGATAAGGAGATTCCTTATTCTGTAGAAGTGGTAGTGGAGCAATTTAAGGAAGATGCTAAGAGTATCCATATCAATGCTGTGATTTATGTGGAACGTGAATCGCAAAAAGGTATTATTATAGGTAAGCAGGGCAGGGCACTGAAGAAGGTGGCTACCGAGGCTCGTAAAACGTTGGAACATTTTTTCCAAAAGTCTATTTATCTGGAAACCTTTGTGAAAGTTGATAAGGATTGGAGAAGCTCGGACAAAGAATTAAAGAACTTTGGGTATCAAATGGATTAAAATCGACTGTGATAGCCGTAAACAAGAAAGAAAATGGGAAATTTAGTAGCAATCGTAGGACGCCCCAATGTGGGAAAGTCTACACTTTTTAATCGTCTGACCAAAACGCGTCAGGCAATTGTAAACGAGCAGGCAGGAACTACCCGCGACCGTCAGTATGGCAAGTCGGAATGGGTGGGACATGAGTTTTCTGTCGTTGATACCGGTGGATGGGTAGTAAACTCGGATGATGTTTTTGAGGAAGAGATCCGTAAACAGGTAAGTCTTGCCATAGATGAAGCGGATGTAATCTTGTTTGTTGTGGATGTAGTGAACGGGGTTACCGATTTGGATATGGCTGTAGCCTCTATTTTGCGGCGTACAAAGAAACCTGTTATTATGGTAGCTAACAAGACTGATAATAATGAATTGCAATATAATGCCGCCGAATTTTATAAATTGGGTCTAGGTGATCCTTATTGTATTTCTGCATTGAGCGGAAGCGGTACAGGGGAATTGTTGGATCTGGTGGTAGGTAAATTCAGTAAGGAGGGTGAAGAACTGCTGGATGAGGATATCCCTCGTTTTGCAGTAGTAGGACGTCCGAATGCCGGAAAATCTTCTATCATCAATGCCTTTATCGGGGAGGACCGTAATATTGTAACAGAGATTGCAGGTACTACCCGCGATTCTATTTATACCCGTTATGAAAAGTTTGGTTTTGACTTTTATCTGGTAGATACTGCCGGTATCCGTAAGAAGAATAAGGTAAGCGAGGATTTGGAATATTATTCTGTCATTCGCTCTATCCGTTCTATTGAGAATTCGGATGTGTGTATTCTTATGCTGGATGCCACCCGCGGCATTGAAGGACAGGATTTGAATATCTTCTCTCTCATTCAACGTAATCAGAAAGGTTTGGTGGTAGTGGTGAACAAATGGGACTTGGTAGAGAACAAGAATGCCAAAGTGATGAAAACTTATGAGGAAGCCATTCGTTCCCGTCTGGCACCGTTTGTTGATTTTCCTATCATCTTTGCTTCCGCTTTGACAAAACAACGTATTTTCAAGGTGCTGGAAACTGCAAAAGAAGTATATCAGGCACGTACTACCCGTATTCCGACAGCTCGTCTGAATGAAGAAATGCTTCCGTTGATCGAGGCTTATCCGCCTCCTTCAAATAAAGGTAAGTATATCAAGATTAAATATTGTACGCAGTTGCCAAACACACAGGTTCCTTCTTTTGTGTTCTTTGCTAATTTGCCGCAATACGTGAAAGAGCCTTATAAGCGTTTCCTTGAAAACAAGATACGTGAGAAATGGAATTTGTCAGGAACGCCGATAAATATCTTTATCAGACAGAAATAAGAATAGTGGTTAATGATTAGTGGGTTAATGGGTTTCACCGTGATATCCGCTGGTTATTAACCACTAATCATTTTATCATTATTTTCTATGTTCTTCCACTTCTCTCACCTTGCGGAGCAGATCAGATGCAAAGATAAAATTATTCAGCCGTTCATTGGTAGCAGTGAACACATCATCTTTTGTTCCTTCCCATTCCTTATGTCCTTGATAAATATAGAGAATACTGTCGCCGATTCCCATAACGGAATTCATATCGTGAGTATTGATAATAGTGGTCATATTATACTCTGTAGTTATGTCATGAATCAGTTCATCAATTACCAGGGAGGTTTTAGGGTCCAGGCCGGAATTAGGTTCATCACAAAACAAATACTGGGGATTTAAAGCTATGGCACGTGCAATTGCTACACGCTTTTGCATACCACCACTGATTTCTCCCGGATATTTGCTTTGTGCCTCAATCAGGTTCACACGGTCCAGGCAGAATTGGGCGCGTTTTACGCGGTCACGATACGTATCGTTTGAGAACATATCCAATGGAAACATTACATTCTCTAGTACGGTAAGAGAGTCGAACAAGGCGGCACTTTGGAAAATCATTCCCATTTCGCGGCGCAATGTCTTTTTTTCTTTTTTATTCATGTTGAGGAAGTTGCGTCCGTCATACAGAATCTCGCCCTTTTCTCAGGAGTCAGCAAACCGACGATACACTTCATCAATACAGTTTTTCCAGAACCGCTTTGACCGATAATCAGATTGGTCTTACCATTGTTAAAAGTAGCATTGATATCCACCAATACGTCTTTTCCCTCGAATGATTTATATAATGATTTAACTTGTATCATCCCATTAAAAGTTGTGTTAATACTAAATCGGAAAATAGAATGAGTACACTGCTCATTACTACAGAATCTGTACTGGCTTTACCTACTGCAATAGAACCTCCTTCTACCGTGTAACCGAAATAAGCAGATACACTGGAAATGATGAAAGCGAAAAAGATAGATTTAATAAAACTGCACCATACAAACCATTCCTGAAAACTATATTGCAGACCATAGGCCAGATCCTCGGCATTCATGACTCCTCCGAACCAACAGGTGCAAAAGGCACCAATAATCCCCGAGGATATGCTGAAAATAACCAAAAAAAGGAATCATTGTCATCAAAGCTATAATTTTAGGAAGAATAAGGTATCCGGCGGAATTGACCCCCATGATTTCCAATGCATCAATCTGTTGGGTTACACGCATGGTTCCTATTTCGGAGGCAATATTAGAACCTACCTTTCCTGACAGGATCAAGCACATGATGGAGGAGGAGAATTCCAGCAACATGATTTCGCGGGTGGTGTAGCCTACCACAAAACGGGGCATCCACGGGCTTTCGATGTTTAATTTGATTTGAATGGTAATTACGGCACCAATGAAAAAGAAATAAGCAGTACAATACCGATGGAATTTACTCCCAACTGTACCATCTCATTGAGATATTGCTTGAAAAACATATGCATACGTTCCGGACGAGCAAATACGCGTCCCATCAGCATGATATATTTCCCTACGGTTGTTATGGGTCTTATCATCATAGTTTTCACAATTTCCTGCAAAAGTAGCCTTTTTTGTCTATATAAATGCAAAAGAAGTTCTGATTTTCTGTTCTGTTATGCGTTTCCTAAACTTTTTTAGTATTTTTGTCGCAAAATACATGGATATGTCAGAGCAGGAAATAGAACAACAAAATACAGTGACCGATGACAACCGTATGATACTTCGTACAGAAAATCTGGTGAAGAAATACGGCAAGCGTACGGTAGTAAGTCATGTTTCTTTTGATGTGAAGCAGGGAGAGATTGTAGGGTTGTTGGGACCGAATGGTGCCGGTAAGACTACTTCGTTTTATATGACTACGGGACTTATCGTGCCGAATGAGGGGCATATATTCCTAAATGACTTGGATATTACCAGTTATCCTGTATATAAGCGTGCTCAGAATGGCATTGGATATTTAGCACAGGAGGCTTCAGTTTTTCGTAAGATGAGCGTGGAGGATAATATTGCCTCTGTGCTGGAGTTGACTAATACTACTCCGGAATATCAAAAGGACAAACTGGAAAGCTTGATTGCCGAGTTCCGTTTGCAGAAAGTACGTAAGAATTTGGGAGACCAGCTTTCAGGAGGCGAGCGTCGTCGTACGGAGATTGCGCGTTGTCTGGCTATCGACCCTAAGTTCATTATGTTGGATGAACCGTTTGCAGGAGTAGATCCTATTGCCGTAGAGGATATCCAGCATATTGTATGGAAATTGAAAGATAAAAATATCGGTATTTTAATTACCGACCATAATGCATTGGAAACGTTGCGCTTGACCGACCGTGCGTATCTGTTGTTTGAAGGAAAAATTCTGTTTCAGGGAACCCCTGAAGAACTAGCGGAAAATCCTGTTGTCCGTGAGAAATATCTAGGCACTAATTTTGTGCTTCGCCGTAAGGATTTTCAATTGGCGGAAAAGGACAGGCAGGGAAAAAATGTATAAAACCGGAGATGTGGGATATAAAAAAAGCTCTGAATTTGCTCAGAGCTTTTTTTGATTGATTGTATCAGATAAGTAATTAGTCTCTAGGTCTTGCTTCCTTGATTACCAATTGGCGTCCCATGAATTCCGAACCGTTCAGTTCATTCATGGCCTGGGCTGCTTCTGCGTCATTTTCCATTTCAACAAATGCAAATCCTTTAGATTTACCTGTTTCGCGGTCTTTGATAACTTTTACAGAAGTAACAACTCCATAAGCCGCCATTGCTTGTTCCAAATCTCCTTCCTTAACACGGTAGTTAAGGTTTCCAACATACATGTTCATAGTGAAAAAATAAAAATAATTAAAATAAAAAATACTCTCTGAGTGGTGATTATTAATGAAGTAGGGGATTCGAACGACAGAGAGTTTACGTAAGTGCTATTCGTACAAAAGTAAAACCTTGTAATAAAAATCACTAGCTATAATTAGTATCACCAGTCGGGCACAAAGGAACGCATAAATTTTGAATTTGCAAGAAGAAAAACAACTTTTTTTTCTTTTTTTTGAATCGGTTTCTTAGTCAGTCATTTTAAATGGATACTTTCTGCTGTCAATTAGTATTTTTTAGTCTGTGTATTTGGTTATTGAAAGATTAAACACTAATTTTGCAACCTCTTTGGTGAAAAACAGAAAGAAGTAATAATTAAATAAATAAAGTTCAGAATGAATATTTCATTGCAAAACGTTGACAAAGTGAGTGCATTGCTTACTTTAAAACTGGAAAAAGCTGATTATCAGGCAAGAGTAGAAAAGACACTGAAGACTTACCGTCAGAAAGCTAATATTCCGGGATTCCGTCCGGGTATGGTGCCTATGAGTTTGATTAAAAAACAATTTGGCAAGTCTGTCCTTGTAGAAGAGGTTGATAAAATGATGCAGGAAAAGGTAAACGAATATATCCGCGACAACAAAGTGAATATGTTGGGTATGCCGTTGCCTAATGAAGAAAAGATGAAACCTATCGATTTCGATACGCAAGAAGATTTTGAATTTGTGTTCGACATCGCTTTGGCTCCTGAATTTACAGCTGAAATCTCAGCTGCGGATACAGTGGATTACTATACTATCGAAGTTTCAGACGAACTGATAGAACAGCAGGTTAAAATGTATACTCAGCGTGCTGCAAAATATGATAAGGTAGAGCAGTATGAAGACAAAGACATGATTAAAGGTCTGTTGGCTGAATTGGATGAAAATGGAAATACTAAAGAAGGCGGTATTCAGGTAGAAGGTGCGGTAATGATGCCGGCTTATATGAAGAATGATGAGCAAAAGGCTATATTTAACGGTGCTAAAGTAAATGATGTGCTGGTATTTAATCCTGCTGTAGCATTTGATAATAATGAAGCTGAACTTTCTTCTTTATTGAAGATAAAGAAAGAGGAAGTTGCCGGTGTGAAAGGTAACTTCAGCTTCCAGGTGGAAGAGATCACCCGTATGGTTCCCGCTGAGTTGAACCAGGAATTGTTCGACAATGTATTTGGCGAAGGCACTGTAAGCAGTGAGGAAGAATTCCGCGCTAAGATCAAAGAAGGAATTGCAAAGCAGTTCGAATCAGATAGCGATTATAAATTCTTGATCGATGTTCGTGAATATTTGGTTAATAAGATTGGTAAGTTGGAATTCCCCGATGCATTACTGAAGCGTATCATGTTGCTGAATAATGAAGAGAAGGGTGAAGCTTTTGTCGCTGAAAACTATGACAAGAGTATTGAAGAACTGACTTGGCATCTGATTAAAGAGCAATTGCTCAAGAATAATGAGATTAAAGTGGAACAAGCCGATGTGATGAATATGGCCAAGGAAGCAACTCGCATTCAGTTTGCTCAATACGGAATGTTGAATATCCCTGAAGAAGTTCTAGAGAACTATGCAAAAGAAATGTTGAAGAAGCAGGAATCTGTAGAAGGTTTGGTAAACCGTGCTGCTGAAAGCAAACTTTCTGCCGCATTGAAAGCTAAGGCTACTTTAAACCACAAAACGGTTTCTATGGAAGAATTCAACAAAATGTTTGAATAATAACTTAGTAAGTCGAAGTAAGTGATTGCTAAAACTTTCTAAAAAAGGGGTTTTTGACCATAAATTTTCGTTATAGATAAGAGTATTGGATACGTTAACCGTATTTTTTTGTACTTTTGTTTGTTTGAAAAATAGAGGTTGAAAACCCTTTTTTGTTACTAATAACTAAACCATTAGATTATGGATGATTTTAGAAAATTTGCTACCAAGCATTTGGGGATGAACAGTATGGTGCTGGATGATGTCATCAAGTCGCAAGGATATCTGAATCCTTACATTTTGGAGGAGCGTCAGTTGAATGTGACTCAGTTGGATGTGTTTTCCCGACTGATGATGGACAGAATTATTTTTCTGGGTACACAGATTGATGATTATACAGCCAATACACTCCAGGCGCAGCTTTTATATTTGGACTCAGTAGAGTCTGGTAAAGATATATCTATTTATATCAATTCTCCCGGAGGATCTGTTTACGCCGGATTAGGTATTTATGATACCATGCAGTTCATTAATAGTGATGTTGCCACGATCTGTACAGGTATGGCCGCTTCGATGGCAGCCGTGCTGTTGGTTGCGGGAACAGAAGGTAAACGTTCTGCGTTGACTCATTCACGTGTGATGATTCATCAGCCGATGGGAGGCGCGCAAGGACAAGCTTCGGATATTGAGATCACGGCCCGTGAAATCCAAAAGTTGAAGAAAGAACTGTATACCATTATTGCAGACCACTCTCATACGGATTTTGACAAAGTATGGGCAGACTCTGACCGTGACTACTGGATGACAGCTCAGGAAGCTAAGGAATATGGTATGATTGATGAGGTGCTGTCACGCAAACCGGCTGCTCTATAATGTATTTATTTCCATTCGATAAGAATAACAGTACTAAAAACAACCCAGGTTTCCGCTATCATTTCATGCAGGCTTCTTTCTTAAAGACGCATTAGGGAAACTTGAATATTTAAAGGAATAAACATTGGAAGATAATAAAACACCTAGAAACAGTAGAAGGAAATGTAGTTTCTGCGGACGTTCGGAAAATGAAGTCGGATTTCTGATAACCGGAATGAACGGCTGCATTTGTGACAGTTGCTCGGAGCAGGCATATGAAATTATGCAGGAAGCCATGCATCAAAAAAAAGGTGCACCGGGTGAGTTGAACTTGAAGGAACTTCCGAAGCCAAAGGAAATCAAGGAATTTCTTGACCAATACATTATTGGTCAGGATGACGCCAAACGCTATCTTTCCGTTGCCGTTTACAATCATTACAAGCGTCTGCTCCAAAAAGTGGATAAGGATGATATAGAGATTGAAAAGTCCAATATCATTATGGTAGGTAGTACGGGAACGGGAAAAACCTTGCTGGCACGCACTATTGCCAAATTATTGCATGTGCCGTTTACCATTGTTGACGCCACCGTGCTGACAGAGGCCGGATATGTGGGTGAAGATATTGAGAGTCTTTTAACCCGTCTGCTTCAAGTAGCGGATTATAATGTGGCGGAAGCTGAAAGAGGCATCGTATTTATTGATGAGATTGACAAGATTGCCCGTAAAGGAGATAACCCCTCCATTACTCGTGATGTAAGTGGTGAAGGTGTACAACAAGGTCTGTTGAAACTGCTGGAAGGATCTATCGTGAATGTGCCACCTCAGGGAGGACGTAAACACCCCGACCAGAAAATGATTCCGGTCAATACGAAAAACATTCTGTTTATTTGTGGTGGGGCATTTGATGGTATTGAACGCAAAATTGCGCAACGTTTGAATACGCATGTGGTAGGTTATAGCGCGGCAAAGGACGTGGTGAAGATAGATCGCGGCAACTTGATGCAATATATTGCCCCTCAGGATTTGAAATCATTCGGGCTGATTCCTGAAATCATAGGCCGTCTGCCCATCTTGACTTATCTGAATCCGTTGGATAGAACCGCTTTGCGCAATATCTTGACGGAACCGAAGAATTCCATTATCAAACAGTATGTTAAATTATTTGAAATGGATGGAGTCAAGCTGGAATTTCAACCCGAAGTATTCGAATATATTGTAGACAAAGCTATTGAGTATAAGTTAGGAGCACGCGGATTACGTTCCATTGTGGAAACGATCATGATGGACGTTATGTTTGAAATTCCCTCTCAGAAAGCGAAAAAGTACGAAGTGACACTTGATTTTGCAAAACAGCAGATGGGAAAGGCAAATATCTCGCGGATGCAAACAGCTTAGTATCAAGATATAAAGGGAGAGAGAAAGAAAAAATGCAATTCTTCTGAAAAATATTACCCGAAATATTCGTGTAATTTGAGAACTTGTTTATAACTTTGTTAGGCAACAAAAGATGTAAAACAAGAAATCGGGAAAACCGTGAAAAACTATTGATACAATGACGGAGAATATAAATTTAACGGACGCATTAAAAAAGTATTTTGGATTTGATACTTTCAAAGGTAATCAGGAAGCGATTATCCGTAATCTGCTTGCCGGAAATGATACATTTGTTTTGATGCCTACGGGCGGTGGTAAATCGTTATGCTATCAGTTGCCATCCCTTATCATGGATGGAACAGCAATCGTTATATCTCCTTTAATTGCATTGATGAAGAACAGGTGGATGCCATGCGTAATTTCAGTGAGGAAGACGGAGTAGCACACTTTATAAATTCGTCATTGAACAAATCGGCTATAGACCAGGTTAAATCGGATATCCTGAGCGGCAAAACCAAATTGCTCTACGTAGCTCCCGAATCCTTGACAAAGGAGGAGAATGTAGATTTCCTGAAAGGAGTGAAGATCTCATTTTATGCGGTGGATGAAGCACACTGTATTTCGGAATGGGGGCATGACTTCCGTCCGGAGTACCGTCGCATCCGTCCTATTATTAATGAAATAGGAAAGGCGCCGGTGATTGCCCTTACTGCTACTGCAACTCCGAAAGTGCGTATGGATATTCAGAAAAAATCTGGGTATGCAGGATGCGCAGGAGTTCAAGTCCTCTTTCAATCGCCCGAACCTGTATTATGAAGTGCGCTCGAAGACAAATAATATTGACAGGGATATTATCAAGTTTATCAAGGCTAATCCTGGTAAATCAGGTATTATCTACTGTTTGAGCCGTAAGAAGGTGGAAGAATTGGCCGAAGTGCTTCAAGCTAACGGAATCAATGCGCGTGCTTATCATGCCGGTATGGATTCTGCTACACGCACAGCCAATCAAGACGGGTTCCTGAAAGAGGATATAGATGTGATTGTAGCTACCATCGCTTTTGGAATGGGAATTGATAAGCCCGATGTGCGCTTTGTGATACATTATGATATTCCGAAAAGTCTGGAAGGTTATTATCAGGAAACGGGGAGAGCCGGTCGTGACGGAGGGGAAGGTCAGTGTATTACGTTCTATTCCAACAAGGACTTGCAGAAGCTGGAGAAGTTTATGCAGGGAAAGCCCGTGGCAGAGCAGGAAATCGGTAAACAGTTGCTGTTGGAAACAGCTGCATACGCAGAGTCTTCTATATGCCGTCGTAAATCATTGTTACATTATTTTGGGGAAGAATATACAGAGGAGAATTGTGGAAATTGTGATAACTGTTTAAATCCTAAAAAGCAAGTGGAGGCTCAGGATTCATTATGCGCTGTGATTGAAGCAATCATAGCAGTGAAAGAAAACTTTAAAGCAGATTATATAATTGATATTCTTTTGGGTAAGGAAACGTCAGAAGTACTTGCTCATAAACATGAAGAACTGGAAGTATTCGGTTCAGGCATGGGAGAAGAAGAAAAAATGTGGAATGCTGTCATTCGTCAGGCTTTGATAGCGGGTTATTTAAGTAAAGACGTAGAGAATTACGGTCTGTTGAAGGTTACCCCTGAAGGACATAAATTCTTGAAAAAACCGAAATCCTTCAAGATTGTTGAAGACAATGATTTTGAGGAGGAGGAAGAAGAAACTCCGGTTCGGGGAGGTGCCTCTTGTGCAGTAGACCCTGTGCTTTACTCTATGTTGAAGGATTTGCGTAAGAAGCTGTCCAAGAAACTGGATGTGCCGCCGTATGTTATTTTCCAGGATCCTTCTTTGGAGGCGATGGCTACCATTTATCCGGTGACTTTGGAAGAATTGCAGAATATTCCGGGCGTAGGTGCCGGAAAGGCAAAACGTTATGGCCAGGAGTTCTGTGTATTGATAAAGAAGCATTGTGAGGAAAATGAAATAGAGCGTCCGGAGGATTTGCGTGTCCGTACGGTGGCCAATAAATCCAAACTGAAGGTATCCATCATTCAGGCTATTGACCGGAAGGTAGCCTTGGACGACATTGCAGTGTCAAAGGGGTTGGAGTTCGGTGAATTATTGGATGAAGTGGAGGCTATTGTTTATTCAGGGAACCAAGCTGAATATTGATTACTTCCTGGAGGAAATTATGGATGAAGACCATTTGAACGATATTTATGATTACTTCAAGGAGTCTACAACAGACAAAATAGATGACGCGATGGATGAATTGGGTGATGACTATACGGAGGATGAAATCCGGTTGGTCCGCATCAAGTTTATTTCTGAAATGGCAAATTGATGCTTCTTTGATTGTTTTGATAATTAAGAAAGCCGGGCGACAGAGATGTTTGTCCGGCTTTTCATATGTTTTTATAGCATATTCTTGTTTCGGGAAAAAATATTCCGTTATATTTGCATAAACCTTAAATTTTGTATTATGAGAAATCTAATTTTATTTGTTGGATTATTCTTATCGGTTTCTTGTGTCAACCGGCATTCCATTCATCAGGACTATTTAAGAGAGGCTGAGGCGTATATGGAGAGACATCCTGATAGTGCTTTACTTTTTTTACAGCAATTTTCTGTCGATGATTGCAGAGACAGGGAGCAGAAAGCATACTACAACCTTTTGCTGACGCAGGCTTTGGATAAAACGTATCGTTCTATAACCGATGCTCCTATCACATCGGCTTTGGCATTCTATCGGCATAGTGAAGACTCATTGAAAAAAGCAAAAGCCTTCTTCTATCAGGGGAGGCAATATAGTGAGGCGAAAGAATATGACGCGGCTGTTCGTTGCTATCTGTGTGCGCTGACGGCTATGAAGCAACTGGATGAGCCTAAATACAAGGCCTTGTGCTATTCGCATCTAGGAAATGCCAATTTCAGACAAGGCTTGTATGCCAAGGGTTTGAGGTATTATAAAGATGCCGTCCGCACTTTTGAGGAAATAAAGGACAGTACCAATTATGCCATATCTTTATTGGATGCCGGATATAGTTTTTTATTGCTGGCAAAACTTGATAGTGCGGAACACTATACCCTGCAAGGATTACGAATGGCTGAGTTGATTGATTCAAAGGAGGAGAAGCAGACTGCTGTCCGTAATTTGGGCATTATCTATTCGGAGCGGAAAGAATATCAAAAAGCCTTGGGACTATTATTATCGGTAAAAGATAATATAGAGAAGGATGATTATTCTTATTTTTATTCTTTGTCTAACGTATATGTACAACAAGAACAATATGATTCCGCTATATATTATGCAGAATATATAATCAAGAATGATAGCGATTTGTATGGGCAGGCCAGTGCTTATCTTTCTTTGTATGAAGTGGCAAAAAAACGTGAGGATTGGAAGAAAGCTTTGGCTTATAGAGAGAAATATGACCTATATGCTGACAGTATACATGAGCATACGCAAACGGTGAAACTGGAAGAAATCCAGGTGAAATACAACAATCAAGAACTTGCCCACGAAAAGGAACTGCTTGCCATAAACAAGCAGCGCAATGAATGGCGGCTGGTGGGTGCTATATTGCTTGTCGTTCTGCTCTTGCTCTACCTCCTGTCGGTCTACAAGCGTGAGAGAGTGAAGAAAGAGCGGCGTATTCTGTTGCTGCAACAGCAGATACAGGAGAATGAAAACGTTTTGACCACCTTGCAGCACGATTATATCAAGCGGAATAAAGAGATAGAGGACTTGTCTTTCCGCTATGCGCAAAACAATGAAAGTCTGTCTGCGGAAAATGAGGTAATGAGGCGGCATCTGCTGGAATTGCAACAGAAGAATAAGGAAGAGAATCTCAAGTTGGCGGATAAAAATAAGATTTTGCTGGACGAACTGAAGAAATACAAGGATATAAAGACCGAGAGTGGAAGGCATTATGAAACCGTTACTTTCATTATTCAACTTTTAGATAATCCCGATACAGCTCATGCATTAACTCCAAAGGAATTGGATGCTATAGAGTATTTTGTCATCCGTTTGTTCGGTCCCATGTTTCAAAGCCGTGTCGAGGCTGTGGGTCTGAGTGCCACCGAACGGAAGTTGTGGTGCTTGTTACAGTTGGGCTTTCCTCATGCTTCAATTGCCACTTTTCTGTGCATAACTCCTCAATCTGTTTCAAGAGCCAAACTCAGAATGAAGAAAAAGATACAGGAATTTATGGCGAATGATGCGGATAAACTTTATTTGTGATGTATACTTGTTGATGTTCTTGTCTATATCAGTGGTCGGAACTAGATGAATTATGGCTTGTAATATATTGATATGCAGCTGTTTGTAAAATATGTATCAAGTCACTATTTGTCTATTTTGCTTTTTTTGTGGTTAATTGCATTATTCCTAATTTTGTTGATGTAAACCAAACGAATAATGTAGCTATGAAAAACAAATTAGTATTGTATTTATTGGTAAGCCTTGTTGCAAGTTGTATCTATCCTGTAACTGTATGGGCTAAGGTTAATGAGAGATTCTCTTTGAAAAATGAATCTGTATCAGAGCAAATACCATTAACAAAAAAAGTTAGTAGAAAAACAAGAAGTATTCTTATCCCTCCTTGTTCAGTTGCGTTGCTGGAATCTTCTTTAATTTTTTCCTTTCATTCCCTATCAGAGGATGCGGAAATCATCCTCTATAATAGTGCAAATAGTGAAATGTTGCGTATCCCCATATCTCGATATCAGCGAGGTAGTGAGATGAATATACCTATTGATTATTTGGAAATGGGGAGCTATACATTGGAAATTGTTACAGCATCCGGCGAACATTGGTATGGTTATTTTGAGTACGTAGCATCCGATACGCTCTCTTTATAATAAATGCTATCTTGTATGTTCATGGATTTTTGGTGCGAAATATACGAGTCTGTAAAAAGAAAGCCTTCACGTACTATTCTGACCGGTATAGGCATATCATGGGGGATTTTTATCCTGATAGTCTTGGTTGGAATAGGTTCAGGTTTTGAACGGGGAGTGTTCAAACTCTTCAATGGATTCTCTAAAAGCACGACTTATGTATATGCGTCAGAAACATCAATGGGATATAAAGGAGCGGCTAGTGGAAGAAAAATACAATTTCAAAAAGAAGATTTGAATATGTTGAAATCAAGAATACCCGAGATAACCCATCTGTCGCCCGAAACGGGGCGTTGGAACGCTGTCTATGCCGGCACGAAGAATGGCTGGTTTGAGGTGCGAGGGGTATATCCTGATTACTTCTTGATAAAATTGTTGGAGGTGGAGCATGGTAGAATGTTGAATGCCTTGGATATGAATGAAGCTCGAAAAGTGGTATTGATAGGTGAAAATGTGGTGGATATGCTTTTCAGAAAAGAAAATCCCATTGGCAAGTATATCCGTATGGGGCAGGAGATGTTCCGGGTGATTGGAACAATAAAGAATACGATGCTTAATTCGTATGAGGCAAGAGTCATTTATATGCCTTACTCGGTCTATGAACAAGTTGATGCCACTGCCGGGCGGTTTGGCACAGTTGTATTCTCTACAGTGAAAGGAGCCAAAATAAAGGAGGTGAATACCCATGTGCGGAATGTGATGGCCAGAAAATATCAATTTGCCCCAAGTGATGATAAAGTCTTTTACTTTAATAGCATGGAGGAACAGGTAAAGGCATTTACTGACTTGTTTGTCATGATTCGCAAGTTCCTGTGGTTTATGGGAATCAGCACTTTGGTCAGTGGCGTAATAGGAGTAGGCAATATCATGTATTCGTCGGCAAAGGAACGTACCCGTGAAATAGGTATCCGCAAGTCTGTAGGTGCCAAGGCACAGCAGATAAAGGCTATGTTTTTATGGGAATCCATAGCTCTTACTTCTTTAGCCGGATATGTAGGGTTGGTTTTGGGATGGGGGATACTGAAGGTTGTAGCACTTTTCATCTCAGAAGACACTCCGATGATGGAAAAACCGGGACTGGATTTTCCGACAGCTGTTGCCGCCATATTTATCTTAGTGATAGCGGGAACATTGGCCGGGCTGAGGCCGGCGATATATGCGGCGGAACTGAACCCTATAGAAGCTCTAAAAGAAGAAAATTGAAATGAAAGTAGTAAGAACTGTTATATTATCCTTGATCCTGGTATTCTTGGCATTTGTCATTTACCGGGCGGCAAAGGGAGGTAGAAAGATACCCGCTTCTACTATCCGTGCCGAGTATCGGGATATTGAGAGCAAACTTACTATTCCGGGGGTGATACAGCCCTCAAGAAATAGATATAAAATCGACTATCTCCGGTGTGTTGGAAAAGTTGTTGGTGCAGGTTGGAGATGAAGTGGTGGGAGGACAGCCATTGGCACAAATACGATATGTAAAAGATCCGTTGGAATACAGGCGGCTATTAAAGGAATTGGAAATAGCGGAAACCAGGTATTTGACTGCTGAAGCTAGTTTTGAGAGGACGGAAAAGTTATATGTAAAAAAGTTGATAGCGCAAGAGGTGTATGAGGGCGAGAAAAGTAATTTGGCTGTTCTTCTGTCCGAATATGAATCCGTAGAATCGGAGTTGGATATGTTGAAAGGGCAATATAATCAAAAGGGAATATCCAATATTATAACGGCGACTGACGCAGGTACTATATTGGAGCTTCCGATAAAAGAGGGTGGGTCTGTGATGGCAAGAGGTACATTGAATGAAGGAACAACCGTGGCTAGAGTGGCAGATCTGCAATCGTTAGTATTTAAAGGAAACGTATTGGAATCTGATATATTGAAACTTGCTGTAGGGATGGAACTGTCATTATCGGTTCTTATGGATAAGAATATAACTATTGACGGAGCATTAAGTCTTGTCGCCCCCAAGGGAATTGTGCAGGATGGAGTCGCGCGTTTTGAAATAACTGCCGGTTTGTTTATACCTGAAGAATATAAGCAAATGATAAAAGCCGGTTGTACGGCTAATGCAGAAATAGTGGTGGAGCGGAAAAAGCACGTGCTGGCTTTGGAAGAGAAATATTTTCAGTTTAACTATGATTCTGTTTTTGTAGAAATAGTAGCTGATAAAAGTAAATATGAAAAACGGTTTCTGAAAACAGGTATCTCGGATGGAATATATACTGAGATAATTGAGGGAGTGGATAGTACGTCCTTAATAAAAAATATAAATGTAGAATAGTTTATGAATGGAGGTTTGATACATAACAAAAAGTTTAATTTAGTGGCATTTTTGTCAATGGGGTTATTCTTGCTGATAGGGTTTATCGATATCTTTTCATGGATATTTATTATGCTTCCTGTTGTTGTGTGTTTTTATGTTTATGATATTAGACATGGGGCTGTGTATTTGACAAGTGGGGAAATATCTTGCTTTGATTACATTCTGTATACAGTATGTGCCGTAGAGTTACTCTGTTGCCTGACTTCTGTTTATATTCCTAATAGTATTACTGCGACTCTGAAGATTCTTTTATCAATAGCATTTTACTTTTTTATTCGAACTTTTATTCGTTTTCGTAGTCAGTTCGCTTTTTTGTATAAAGTACTTTCCATAGTAGCAGGCATTTTATCATTGATTACGTTATTCTTTTTCTTGCTTCATCGTGATCGGTTTTATAGTGTAGGTTTTGAGAATCTTACTGACTTTAGGAGCCATTATCGGCCTTTTGGGCAATTGTCCAATAATTGGGCTACTATGTTGTTGTGCCTAGTACCTTTTCCTATTATATCTATCTTGGAGTTGGGTTATAGAAAAGAGCAGATATGCTATATCTGTATGGAAATTTTAATGTTGGTTGCTATATTGGTCAGTTTCTCACGTGGGGCATATATTGCTTTATTCGTATTTTTTGCTATGCTGATAACTTTCTTTTGCATTTATAAACGTGATATGCTGAAAAAGGCCTTGGCTATTTGTTTGTGTGTTTGGTTGCCCACTTTGTTGTGTATGTTACCAGAAAGGAAGTCTGTTCTTATTACTTGTTTTATGAATCATACCGTTTCACAGCAACGCAGTACGGCAGGGCGTTTTGTTAAATGGAAAGAAGCCATTAATATATTCGGACTTTTTCCGGCAACAGGAGTTGGAGGTGGTAACTATGCCCTTGCTTCGGATACTTATAGACAGGAAAGGCAAGGACTATTTACATCCTATGCTACCAATACCTATTTGCAGGTCGCGGCTGAAAAAGGCATTGTCGGAGTTATAGTATATGGCGCATTGGTTTTGTCGCTTATATACATTGGAATACACCAAATGAAAAAAGGAGAATTGAGATCAATTGTATTTTTCTCTATTTTGCTGGCATTAGGCGTAAGGGAAGTTACATTCTCTTCTTTTTTTCAGAAAGAGAATATGATGATACTTTGTTTCCTGATAATGGTTAGTTTGGTTCAACCGTTAGAAGATAATTATGAGTTGTTCAAGTAAACATAAAATTGCTGTACAGGGCGTGCTTGGTTGCATGATTTTGCTGTTGGGCTTTTGGCATATTCGTTATTCGTATGCTAATAAGCTTAACAATAAGGCTTGTACAATGGCGGATTCTGAGAAGGCGATGCGGACTATAGAAAAAGCTATAAAGTTAAATCCTATGAATCCTGTTTATTATGCCAATATGGGATTGCTTTATGCTGCTACGGATACGGCTATTAATTTACGTAATTATATGGCTTTGAGTAAAGTATCTTCAGAAGCATTGGATAAATCTTTAGCTTATTTTCACTTGGCAAACAACATGGCTCCTAAAAATCGTTTGTTCAGTCTTAATCTTGGTCTATTATATGCCCTAAATGGGAAATATTTAAAAGCTAAAAGTTTCTTTGAAAAAGCAGTGGAAAATTCCGATGAGGAAGAAAATGTTTTATTATGGGCCTTATTTTGTGAGAGCCATAAACAATTTGTTGAAGCAAAAAGGGCGTTTGTGAAAGCACTAATAATAGCACCTTATTTATTAGAGACGGATATATATGCTAAATTAGAGAAACATAATTATTGTTATTGGATAGAGATAGTGGAAAATGTGGTGAAGATCTTGTCTGTTAGGAAGGGTGATCCTATAAATATGGCTAAATTAGGAAGTGTATTATTATACAAGGGAGATAAAATTGAAGCTGAAAAATTATTTATTGAATCATTGGAAGTTATGTGTGGTTTAAGCCGTCCTTGGTATGCTTTAGGACAGTTGGCTGAGAATAAGGGAGATAGTATAAAAGCTTATATATTTTATAAACGAGGAATGTCTTTAGATAGTCCAATTACTCTATCTGATAGAAGAAATTTAATAAACAAGAATGAATTGACAGAATATTCATTAAAGAGCAAAGCTTTAGACATAATTAATATATATGAAAATACATATAATACATCTTTGATAGATAAAAGAATTATTTTAATGGATACCCTTAGTATACATAAAAAGGCGGCATCCGAAAAGCCATAATAGAGTAGGATTTTTTTTAATATTATTATTTATGAAAGAACTAAATTTGAAACAGATGGAATCTGTCAATGGTGGTCTGGAAAGTGATTGCAAAGGAGCATTGGTAAGTTTAGGAATGGGAGTTGCAGGAGTTGTGTTGTCGGCTGCTTCATTAGGATCTGGACCTGTAGGATGGGTTTCTGGATTATCTTATGGATTATCATTAGCTGGCACATCATTTAGTGGAATTCAAACGATTGGAAGTTGTTTTTAGTAAAACAAACGGTTTATGAAAAAACAATATCTATTTCTTATACTTGTGATTTATTTGATTGGGTGTATCATGAATTTATGCTATTACATAGTAATATATGGAACTTTCTTTTCAATGCAGTATATGAATGCAATATTACTTTTAGTTGTAGCAATATTGCTTATATTTAATCAGTATTACAAGAAGTAAGAAATCATGAATAGAAGGAAGAATCTTGAAATCTAGAATTGCTTTATTCTTCCTTTTTTGCTGTGTATAAATTATAAAAGATAATGAAAAGTAATCTACTTCAATATTACCTTAACTGGAATGTAAAATGTTATGTTTTAATCATATTGGGAATTTCTTGCCTGATAGTGTATGTACAACAAGAATATATTATTGTTCCTCAAATACATAATATGTTGGCCGTTGATATTAAAACGAAGGAATGGCTGCTTTCAAAGTTTGGTGAATACCGTTTTGCTTCTTTTGTCTTGACACCATTAGTGATACTTTTGCGTATCTATTTAGTTAGTATATGTTTTTATATTGGGAATATACTATTAGAAAGAGTCCATAAAACCACTACTTGGAAGACTTATTTTCATGTCTCTTTAAAGGCGGACTTTGCATTGATTTTGGCTCCACTTCTAAATTGTTGCCTGATTCTGTATGCAGGAACGGATTTTGCTGCGAACATAATGCAAAAAACTTCTTTATTATATTTTTTTGATGTAGATAGTTTAGATGCATGGATGGTCATTCCGATAAGTCTTTTTAATATATTTGAATTTTTATATTTCTTGTTTGTATCAATGCTGTTGTCTGTAGCTACAAATCGAACCTATCGTGATAGCATGAATTTTGTTACTTCAACGTATTGTACAGGATTGATTTTATACATTATCATTGTTGTATTTATAGTATTATGTATAGTAGAATGAATAATTATATAAAATGCTTGCGAACGATGCTGCTATGTTTTATTGTGATATTGTTTATATGTGTGGTTGTTGGTGTAATTAAATATTCTACAGCACATTCTTTGAAGCAAGAAAAAGACATTAAGTTATCTACGATTGATAATGAAAAATTTACAATGGAGAAGTATTATACAGATTCAAAGCCATTATTAATAATTTATTTCCATCCAGAATGCTATTTTTGTAGCATGGAAATGTCTGAAATGTTAGAAATAAAAAGGATTGAAAATTTTAATGCACTTTTTATAACTAATGCATTAGAAAGTGAAGTGCAAGATTTCTTGTTACAATATCCTATAGATAAATTGAAAAACGCCACTATAGCAATAGACATTCATGGTGAATTTGCCGAAAGATTCAAAATAAAGGCACCTCCTACTATTATTATATACGACAAGAAAGGGAAGCTTAAAAAAATATTTCGTGGAGCAGTGACTATAAAAAAGATAGTAAAATATTTATATTGAGATCTGATAGATACATGGTTATGAGAATGAAAGAACTGAATAAAACATTTGTTTTACAACATGATGCATCCGATTGTGGCGTAGCGTGTTTACTATCTATAATACGATATTATGGTGGCAGCACAACATTGCAATATTTGAGGGAGCTGAGCGGTACGACAAAACAAGGCACTACTTTGCTTGGGCTTTATCAGGCTGCCGGGCAAGTCGGCTTTGATGCAAAAGGTTGTGAGACTGATATACTTTCATTAAAAGAACATGGAAGTCCTGTAATCCTTCATCTTGTACTAGATGGAAAATTTGAGCATTATATGGTTTGTTATGGTTTTAAGGATGGATATTTTATTATGGGGGATCCTGCCAAAGGAATAATCACTTATACCGCAGAAGAACTGGAACAAGTATGGAAATCTCACGCTTGTCTTACTCTTGTGTGTACAAACAATTTTATACTACAGAAAGACATTAAAGCACAGAAAAGAGCTTGGCTCATCCATCTATTGAGAGATGATTATGCCATATTGGGAGTAAGTATCCTTGTAGGATTACTCATGTCTGTTTTGGGGATGACTACAGCTGTTTTTTCTCAAAAATTGATTGATGTCATCATCCCTGATAAAGATTATAAACGTTTATGGCTGGGATTAGTTCTGGTTTCATTCTTGCTGCTGGCACGATTAGGTTTAGGAACGATCCGTCAGTATATGTTGTTTCTCCAGAGCCGTGATTTTAATAATAGACTGATCGCTTTCTTTTATAATCATCTGTTACGTTTGCCTAAATTCTTTTTTGATACGCGCAGAATAGGCGAATTAGTAGCACGTCTTAATGATACACGCCGCATTCAATCTGTAGTCAGTATCATTGCAGGAAGCATTGTTATTGACTTTTTAGTTACTATTGTAACTTTAAGTATGTTGTTTTATTATTCTTGGCCCATAGCTTTATTGCTGGTTATAAGTATTCCGCTATTTATTTGGATAGTGAGCATATATAATGCTCCGTTGGTTGAGGCTCAGCGTAATGTGATGATGAGTTATGCGCACAGTGAAAGTAATTTTATAAATACGATGCAGGGAATAGATACCATAAAGAATTTCAATAGACAACATGAGTTTGGAGCACTGAATCAGGCAATATATGGTTTCTTTCAAAACAAGGTGTTTGATTTAGGAAGGCTGAATATAAAATTATCGGTTGTTTATGGTATTATTAGTATTGTACTGATTGTAGGGGCGATAGGGATAGGGAGTTTCTTTGTCTTGTCCGGGCGGTTGAAATTAGGGGAATTGATGGCTGCGATAAGTCTGGTGGCATCCATTGCACCGGCAATTGTTAATTTGGCTTTAGTGTCCGTATCATTGAATGAGGCAAAAGTTGCTTTTAATCGGATGTTTGAGTTTGTGGGTATTCCTTCTGAAAAGAAAGAAGGAGATTTTTCCCCGGGAAGGGTGGATAGCATTCAAGTTAAGAATATTTCTTTCCGTTTTCCAGGACGGAAAAGAATTTTAGACAATATTTCTCTTGCGGCTTTTAAGGATAAAATGATTTTTATTATTGGCGAAAGCGGTTGTGGTAAATCGACATTTTGCAAGATCATGGAGAGAGCATATGAGTTGGAGACAGGGGAAATTTTATTAAATGGGAAGGATGATTTGAGGGGGACTGCCATAGAAAAATGGAGGGAGAATATAGGTGTTGTTCCGCAAGATGTTTTTATTTTTAATGGTACAGTGATGGATAATCTGTTACTCAGTGGCGTGGATACGTCTCCACAATATATTATAGATGTTTGTTCCCGCTATGGAGTGGACAAATATATTGCCCGATTGCCTCAAGGTTATCATACGGTTGTGGGAGAAGAGGGGATAAATTTATCGGGTGGTCAGAAACAATTGATAGCTTTTGCGCGCATCTTGGTTAAGAATCCCTCTGTGCTTATACTTGACGAGTCGACTTCTGCTATGGATAGAGATTTGGAAATGTTTGTTATGGATCTGTTATCACGGCTGAAAAGAGATAAAATCATATTGTTCATATCCCATAGGCTACACATATTAAAAAAATATGCGGATTATATTTATTTGATTGAGAATGGAAGGGTCAGTCATTATGGTACGCATGAGGAAATGATGGAAGGAGAGAATATGTATGCTGATTATTGGAGGGCATTTATGTGAAATGAAGAAACTATGCTGGTCTGAGCGGAGGATTTATGGCAAAAGCAAAAATGAAGTTATAAAATAGTGTTATTTTAAAAAAGAAACGATAATGAAAGTAAAATGTTTATTGGCTGTTCTGTTGCTATCGGCTACAGCAACAGCATTCGCCCAAGAGGCGAAGTATGGAATCAAGTCTGCCATCCTCAAGAAAGAGGCGGTCACTATGGGGCAGAAAGTGCAAGGCGTGCAGTATTTTGACGATTACGGCAGAAAGGAGGCGTCCGAACTTACAATGAAAGTGGGAGGCGTGGCAAATGTGGAGAAACATATCCGGACGATAGCCGATGGAGATAAGATTATCTCTATTGACCTCGATATGAAGGTGGCCAATAAAGCAACTTTGCCCGTCAAGCCGGTCAACTATTTGAATCTGACAGACGAAGTACGTGAACTGCACAAGATAAAGGAAGTGGGAACAGAAGAAATACTGGGCAGGAAGTGTACCAAGTACACTTTGGAGGTAGTGTATGGAGGACAAACCACCTATTCCACGGTATGGATATGGAAAGGTATTCCGCTGAAGAACGAGACTTCATCCAATGGAATGGTTATCGTTACCGAGCAGGCAACGGAAATTCAGGAGAATGCAGAAGTCCCGGCCATGAAGTTTTTGGTACCCGAAGGAGTTACGTTTCCTTAATCGGATATGAAATGTTGAGGCTTTTATCTTTTCTGTTTCTCGTCAGCGCATTCTTTTCTTGCTTACCGGAAAAGACCGCCTTGGAACGTGCTTTGCGTGAGGCAGGCGATAATCGGATGGAGCTGGAAAAAGTGCTGGCATACTATCGGGATGATACGTTGAAATATCAGGCAGCTTGTTTCCTTATTGAAAATATGCCGGATCAATATGCTGTGTTACCATTGGATTCCACGGACACATACGCACGGGCTTTGTTGTCTTTGGATAAGGAGGATCCCGTCAGTTGGGAAATATCCCGTTCGCTTGTGGCCGCTGTATTCGATTCTATTTCAAAAATCCAACCCGAATCCCGGATTAAAATAGTCAGGGATATAGAAGTAATGACAAGTGACTATTTAATAGAGAACATAGAATCGGCGTTTAAGGTATGGAATCGGAGGGGGGTGGCAAAGCATTATTCATTTGATGATTTCTGTAGTTATGTATTGCCTTATCGGGTGGCTCATGAACCTCTGTCTCACTGGCGGAGGACTGCCTTGCAGCGTTATGGTCACTGGCTGGATTCGTTGAATGCTCCGCAGGAGGTAGCCCGTAGTATTGCCATGCGTTATCCGGTGCGTTATAATGCAGGCATGACCAAATATCCGTATATCATGAGTTATGAAGAAATGGACAGTTTGCAATGGGGGACTTGTGATGACATGACCGCTTTCCTCACTTTGTCCTTGCGTGCTATCGGCATACCTGCGGCAACGGATGTCGTCAAGGCGTGGGCCAACAGGAGTTCTGCACATTGTTGGAATGTAGTGAAAGACACTGCCGGACATTTTGTTGATATCGGTTACGGACCGGACGGGAAGAACTTTGTGGTCTATAAAGTTTCTAAAGTGTATAGAATGCAGTACCGGTCTCCCGGTGAGGAAGATGTGACACAAGGATATGATATGCCTTTGTCCGATGTCAGTTTCCCATTGGACGGTAAGAACAAACAGGCGTACTTGTGTACATTTAATAATAGCCAGTGGATACCGGTGGCCTTGGCAAGTTCGGGGAATGGGAACGTGACTTTCCGGAACCTGGGGAGGGGACTTCTTTGGGGAGATAACAAGATAGACGGTTACAGGGAAGAAGGGAAAGGCATTGCATATCTTCCGGTCGTTCACGAACGGGGAATATTGAAACCTTTCGCCGCTCCGGTCATTTTATATGAAGGAGGCGAAGTCCGCTCTCTCCGCCCTATTTTATCCGATACGGAATCTGTCACCTTACATCGCAAATACCCCAAGTATAATAAAATAGCTTCTGATGTTCACGACAGTAATGAGGTGATACCTGGTGATGACTATGAACTTTTCTATTGGAATGACGAATGGTGCAGTCTCGGTAGAAAAACAGCCGGACACGACACATTGGTATATGTGGAAGTACCCAAGAATGCATTGCTTTGGCTGCATAATCATACGCAGGGAAAGGAAGAGCGGATTTTTACGTATGAAAACGGAAAGCAGATTTGGTGGTAATATGGGGTGGATAGTCCGGATGAAGAAAAAAATGCAGGAATTTATGGCAAATGATACGGCACGCTCTATTTGTGATGCGTGTCCGTTGATGTTCTTGTCTATAGATGACGCTCCGTTTGTATGAACTTCTATTTGTAATTTATTGGTATCTAATTGTTTATAAAATGTTTTTTTAGCCTGCTATTTGTCTATCTTACTTTTTAGGTGGTTCATTGTATTATTCCTAATTTTACCGATGTCAAACTAATGAATAATGTAGTCATGAAAACCAAATTGGTATTGTATGAATGAAATGGATCATAGAATATCCGATTGTGTGTTATAAAATGAAAAGAGCAAATGCGGAAAAAATGGATTAAATTGTTTCCTCTGTTGATTGGTGCAGTCATAGCTTATTGTCTGTTGTGGTATGTGATACCGCAAAATAAGGGGGGAGAAGTTGCTGCAATATTAGTTGCTGCTATTTTACTGTTTTTTTTTATTTTACTGAGATTCGTTATCGGAAAGAATAAAAAAATGTAATTGGAAACTCGCTTTTATAGGCTGATTAATAGGATATTATGTCGTTTATGACTTCTTTAATCAGCCTATTGTATTGTATGATAAATAAAAACTCAATAAAACATTTGATAATTAGGGACTAATTGCAGACATTGCAAATGCACAATCCCTAATTTGATTCGAAAATGCAGATGCAAATCAAGCTAATCAGACGTTTTTTGTCCAAAATCATCGCATTCTTTGAGACATTATAAGACTTCGCTTGGTGATACGATAATCATTAAGTATTTTTGCCGCAAATATTGCGACGTTATTCGTTGCTTAATGACGCATAAGATATGTTCGATGTATAAAAGAGGAGAATGTCAGATAATTAAAAGCAGGCTTGAAGAGCCAAGAAAGTTAATGATTATCCGCAATCATACCACCAAATGCTAATTTATAGATGCTTTCACCGTAGGGGCGGACCCGTGTGTCCGCCTGATAACATTCACTTTATGCTTTCGAGCAGACACATGGGTCTGCCCCTACGGTGGAAGCGTCATCCGTACCGAGAAATATACCGGCACATAAATTCCCATTTATCATCCGGTGATATATATGCGGATAATCATGAAAAGTTATAAGGTTGAGTTGATTGTATGAATCTTAAAAAAAATATAATTATGAAAGACCAAGAATTATACTTCCGGTATGATACATTATACATAACCGGTGACAGATATGAGTTCAAAAAGGTCAAGAAGCGGCCTTTAGGAATAAAACTTCGCAGATTCTTTAGTGTTAAGATAGTAGTGGTAGTTCTTTTTTTAGTTCTCTCTCCTAGTTTTATAGAACATCGTTTTAGCATCTATCCTCTTTTGGTATTTGTATGTCCTGTTGTTATAATTTTTAGTACGAGTTGTCATGAGATATACAAGGATATGGTACTCTGGAAGGAAGATATAATAAGCATGAAGGTAAAGGATAGACGATTGATTATTTTGTACAGGAATGAAAGCGGTGACCCTTCCAGATACGCCAAGGAACTAGAATTGCAGTCGGGCAGATATTCGTTGGAAGAACTTGGTGAGGCATTAGGATATGCTTTACGGTAGATGTTTTTCCTTAGCTTGACGGTTGTGGGGCTTGCCTGCCCGAACCAACGGTCACGATCTTGGGAGTAATATGCAACGTAGACTATTTTCGGGCGAGCAAACCTCGCCCCTACAAGCAAAATAATAGCTGAATTTACTTTGCACCCCTGTAGCTCCTTTAACAACATGGTTATTGAGTTAGTACAATCCCGTGGATAGTATGCAATCCTCATATAAAAAAGAAAATAAACTGTCACATCCGTCACATCTGTCACATGGTAACTTATACACTTGAATCACAACGTGTTGCGATGGTGACGGATAGCGTGACGGATACGGTGACAGACTTTTGTTAATCTTGCACATATGCTACAGCCTCTTTTTACATGCATGATGTGGGTTGTTCCACTTGTTGGAACAGTTTGTTCCGTCCAGTGGAACAAATAGTTTCATGCTAATGGAACAAATTATTCCTATCAGTGGAACAACTTATTCCTATATGTAAAGACAGGTTGTACCATGCGCTAGAATTAATGGTTTCTATTAGAAAAACTCATTGTTCCAAATGGTGCAATACATTGTATCATAGCATATAATGGTCTGGATTATACCTGTCGCGAATGCATTCCTTCAATATCTTTCCGCTTCACCTCCCTATCGGAAATTCCTGTGCCCTTCGCGTCCTTTTTTTTGAAAGAAACCTTCCTGTATATTGCTTTGTTTCCCGATTTTATCCGTATCTTTATAGATTGGAAAAAACGAATAAATACACGATAAATGATAAAGATTACCCAGGTACGCGACGGCGGAAACCATGTAACCCAGAGCACTCTTACACTGGATGCATGGGTAGAAAGAATGAAAGAGGAGGTGAAAACCTGTCCCGTCACCATGTTCAGAAGCCAGTTGCGCCATTTCCTCCCCGGCGACCATTGCGAGGCGGCGGACAAACTGCCCAAGATGATGCCTGCCGCCGAGTTCCGCAAGACGGAGGGCGGACAGTGCATGAAGGCTTATAACGGATTGGTGGAATTGACCGTAGGCCCCTTGGCGGGCAGGGCGGAAGTGGAGCAGGTGAAACGGGAGGCATGGAAGTTGCCGCAGACGCGGTGCGCCTTTATGGGCGCCAGCGGACATTCGGTGAAAATCCTGGTGGCTTTCACCCGACCCGACAATACGCTGCCCCTTACCCGTGCGGAGGCGGAAGCGTTTCATGCTCATGCCTACATCATGGCGGTGAAGTGCTACCAGCCCCAGTTGTCATTCGATATCCGTCCCAAGGAACCTTTCCTGGAACAATATTCACGCCTTTCCTATGACCCCGATGTGCTTTACCGGCCGGACTCCGTGCAGTTCTACCTGTCACAGCCTATGGGGATGCCCGATGAAATGGCCTTGCATACCGAACCTGCTGTCTCCGGCCAGCGTCCTTTGGAACGTGCCTTGGGGAGTTATGAAACGGCAGATGCGCTCTCCATGCTGTTCGAGGCGGCCTTGAGGCAGGCTTACATTGATTTGGATAAGCCCGATCCGGCCGATGAAAAGTCCTCCTATAGCTGGGATACCCTTCTTTCGCAACTGGCGTTGAACTGTTTCCGGTCGGGCATTCCGGAGGAAGCGGTGGTCAGCAGGGCGCGTTTCCGTCATTTTGCACGCAAACCGTTGGAACTGGTGCGTCAGGTGGTACGGAATGTGTACAGCCGGCGTCAGGATTTCGGAAGCAAATGCGCTTTGAGCCGTGAGCAGCAATTGTCGGTCCTCATTGCCGAGTTTATGAAAAGACGTTATGAATTTCGCTTTAACGTGCAGACCGGCGAGGCGGAGTTCCGCGAGCGGCATTCCTTCTGCTTCCGCTTTCAGCCGGTGGACAAGCGTGTGCTGAACAGCATCGCCCTGGATGCACAGGCCGAAGGTATCCCCCTGTGGAACAGGGATATCAGCCGCTATGTGTATTCCAATCGTGTGCCGGTGTATAATCCGCTGGAGGATTTTCTGTTCAACCTTCCGGAGTGGGACGGACGCGACCGCATCCGTCCGCTGGCGCAGACCGTACCTTGTGACAATCCGCATTGGCCCGAATTGTTCCATCGCTGGTTTCTGAACATGGTGGCTCATTGGCGGGGAATGGACAAGCGCTATGCCAACAGTGTTTCGCCCCTGCTGGTGGGAGCGCAGGGAACGCGCAAGTCCACCTTTTGCCGCAGCATCATGCCGCCTTCCGAATGTTCCTACTATACGGACAGCCTCGATTTCTCACGCAAGAAAGATGTCGAACTAAGCCTGAATCGCTTCGCGCTGATCAACATTGACGAGTTCGACCAGGTGAGCGCCACACAACAGGGATTCTTGAAGCACATCCTGCAAGCCGGTGGTGAATGCGCGCCGGCCTTACGGCACATCGGTGGTGGAGATGCGCCGCTATGCTTCGTTCATTGCCACCAGTAACCACAAGGATTTGCTGACCGATCCTTCGGGCAGCCGCCGCTTCATCTGCATTGAGGTGAAGGGGGTGATTGATACCTCGCGTCCCATAGACTACGATCAGTTGTATGCACAGGCCATGCACGAGCTGGCGCACGGCGAGCGTTACTGGTTTAATGATGCGGACGAGTATGTCATGACGGAGGCGAACCGCGAATTTCAGCAATATTCTCCTGAAGAGCAGTTCCTTTTCCGTTATTTCCGCATGGCGGAAGCGGGGGAAGAGGGCGAGTGGATGGCGCCTGCCGAAATATTGAAGATATTGCATCAGGAAGTGGATATTCCATTGAACGCCAAGAGGGTGGCGGCATTCGGACGAATTTTGAGGAAACAGGGTATTCCTTCACGGCATACACGTAAAGGCACTGTGTATCAGCTGGTAAGGGCATGATGAGGTCCGGAGGCGGCGGTGTGACAGATAAAAGTCCGTCACACCATCCGTCACACCATCTGTCATAGTGGTAAACTATTGTCGCACAATGTGTTGCATGCGGCTGTGACAGTGTGACGGATATTACCAGTTAAATTCATTTGTGTAGTAGTCGAATGACGGTTCTTCGCTGATGCCTCTCTGGCGGAACAGAAGGCGGATGGTCTGTTGGTCCTGTGGTGAAAAAGGGCGTTCCTTGCGGAAGCACCGGTAATACTGGCTTCTGCCCAGGTGATTGATGATCATATTGCGCAGCAGGCTGCCTTCTTTGTAGGGCACATTGTCCAGCAGGTGGGTAACTCCCCATGCCATCCGCACTTTGTCGGTGGAACGGAACAGTTCACATTCTTCACCCTCCTTGGGATAACGGAGCGGGTTTACCACTTTGAGAAATAGATGTTCATCCGTATCCTGCAGGGCGGCAGTTCGTCTCAGGCAGTTTTGGGAACGGGGGCATGTGGCGTTAAGGCAGCGTGCGAAGTCTTTGGGCGCAAAGGGAAATTGCGGTTGTTTTTCCATGTTTCTTTTGTTTCTTTTGTTCAAAGTACAAATTTAATGAAAAACACTGGACCTGAAGAATAAAAGCGCTTCATTTGTTTCATGAACTCCCTGTTTTTTTGTAATTGTTTTATGTGAGCCATTTGGGGGACTGATTCTTTTTATTTCTGCAAAATTTCGTATTCTCTTAGCAAAAAAATATTCTATCGTTTTCCCATATTGAATAAAATGCGTATATTTGCACGCAATAAAATCTAAACGCATAAAGCCCTATGTCATTTATTGCAGATAAAATCGTAATGGACGGATTAACCTACGACGATGTATTGTTGATCCCCGCCTATTCTGAAGTTTTACCAAAAACAGTCGAACTCACGACTAAGTTCTCACGCAACATCGAGTTGAAAGTCCCTTTTGTGACTGCCGCTATGGATACGGTTACAGAAGCGAAAATGGCCATTGCCATTGCCCGTGAAGGGGGAATCGGTGTGATTCACAAAAACATGTCTATCGAAGAGCAGGCACGTCAGGTAGCCATAGTGAAACGTGCGGAAAACGGTATGATTTATGATCCTGTGACTATCAAGAGAGGATCTACTGTGAGAGATGCACTTGCGTTGATGTCTGAATATAGAATCGGCGGTATCCCTGTAGTAGACGATGAAAGATATTTGGTAGGTATTGTGACGAACCGTGACCTTCGTTTTGAGAAGGATATGGACAAACGTATTGATGAAGTAATGACGAAGGAGAATATTGTCACTACCAACCAGTCCACTGACATGGAGGCTGCCTCACGGATTCTGCAAGAGCATAAGATTGAAAAGTTGCCGGTGGTGGATAAGGAAGGTAAACTGGTAGGTCTTATTACTTATAAAGATATTACAAAAGCGAAAGATAAACCGATGGCTTGCAAGGATGCCAAAGGCCGTTTGCGTGTAGCTGCCGGTGTAGGTGTTACTGCCGATACGCTGGAACGTATGCAGGCTTTGGTGGATGCCGGTGCGGATGCAATCGTTATTGATACGGCTCATGGCCACTCCATGTATGTGATCGAAAAATTGAAAGAAGCTAAGAAACGTTTCCCGAATATTGATATTGTGGTAGGTAATATCGCTACGGGCGAAGCTGCCAAAATGTTGGTGGAAGCCGGTGCGGATGGTGTGAAGGTCGGTATCGGTCCGGGTTCTATCTGTACTACCCGTGTGGTTGCCGGTGTGGGTGTTCCCCAGCTTTCTGCCGTTTATGATGTTGCCAAGGCGCTGAAAGGTACAGGTATACCCTTGATTGCTGATGGTGGCTTGCGTTATTCGGGGGATGTGGTAAAAGCTTTGGCTGCCGGCGGTTATAGTGTAATGATCGGTTCATTGGTTGCCGGAACGGAAGAGTCACCGGGTGATACGATTATCTTTAACGGACGTAAATTCAAATCTTATCGTGGAATGGGATCTTTGGAAGCGATGGAGAACGGCTCGAAGGATCGTTATTTCCAGAGCGGAACTGCCGATGTGAAGAAACTGGTTCCGGAAGGTATTGCAGCCCGTGTACCTTATAAAGGTACTTTGTATGAAGTGATTTACCAGTTGGTAGGTGGTCTTCGTGCGGGAATGGGATATTGTGGCGCTGCTAATATAGAACAATTGCATGATGCCAAATTCACCCGTATTACTAACGCAGGTGTATTGGAAAGTCATCCGCATGATGTGGCTATAACCAGCGAGGCTCCTAACTACAGCCGTCCTCAATAAAAACTTATGAATGATGCCGCATAGAATGGTCGGTATTCTGTCACTTCTCCTTGTGTTCGCGTTGGAAATGCGGGCGCAAGGAGAAGTTGTGTTATCTATTGACGGTGAACCTGTAAAACGTTCCGAGTTTGAATATTATTTTCGTAAATCTTCTCATCGGACCCCGCTTTCTTTTCTACCTTCTTTTATCAACTATAAATTAAAAGTACGCTATGCACATGATATGGGAATAGATACGTTGTCTGTTTTCCGCAGGCAGGTGGACTGGTATCGGGGCAAACTTTTAAGAACTTATTTGGCAGATGCAGAAAAGGAGGAACAGGCTGCCCGCCGATTATACCTGCAAGGTGAACAACGTTTGCAGGCAAATGATTGGATAAAAATTGCCCATATTAGCAAATATTTATCCCAGAATGCAAGCCGTCAGGAGGAAATGAGGGTGCGGCAGCAAATGGATTCGGTTTATGAAGCATTGCGGGAAGGCGCGGATTTTGCAACGCTGGCCCGCCGGTACTCGGATGATGAAGCTTGTAAAAATGTGGGAGGAGTGTTGCCGTGGATGCCTGTGAACAAGAATATGCAGGAATGGATAGACAAACTGGAATCTTTGGAAAGAAATAAGATTTCAGCTCCTTTTTATTCACCTATGGGCATTCATATAGTGAAATGGATAGACCGCAGGCAGGGTGTCAGTTTTGAAGAAAAACGGGAACAGTTATTGAATTATCTGGAGAAGAATGGCAATTGTACATGGAAGGAGCTTTCTGCAGGACAGAAGGAAGAACTGGAGTTCCGGGTGCAGGAATTGCAGGATGGTTTGCTTGCGGCTTATTTGTCGCAAAAATATCAATCGGGTGATGAAGCCTGGAATGAGGATGACCTGGAACGCTTCTTCAAGCAACATAAATCAGACTATGCCTGGGAATTGCCGCATTATCGGGGAGCAGTGATTCATTGTAAAGATAGAAAAACGGCTTCAGCTATTAAGAAACAATTGAAAAAAAAACCGGTATCCCAGTGGAAAGATATATTACATACACTGACTGGAGATGATGCTTCCTCCAAAGTTCGTATGGAAGCAGGTGTCTTTCAGATAGGGACCAACAGGTATATTGATAAATTGGTCTTTAAATGCGGTAGCTTTCAGCCTGAGCCGGATTTACCTTATACTTTTGTGATGGGAAAGAAGTTAAAGAAAGGTCCTGAAAGTTATGAGGATGTAAGAGAAGCGGTTGTCAAGGATTATCTGACTGTCTATGAGGATGCCTGGTTGAAAGATTTGAAGCGGAAATATAAGGTTGAAATTAACCAAGAGGTTTTAAAAACAGTTAATAATAACGGAAGTAATTAATTATTGCAGTATCTTCGTTCACTATTTTAATGTTATATGAATATCGTGAAAAACTGGGGGGTGTTACTTGTTATAGCAGGTGCTTTGTCGGGATGCGGCCAGGAGCACGACCATAAGGGGAGGACTCCTTTAGTGGAAGTTGCTGGTGAATATCTCTATAAAGAAGATTTGCAGGCGGCGTTGCCTTTCCATATTTCAAAAGACGATAGTGTCTTGTTTGCCGAGCACTATATAAAAAACTGGGTGGAGGATGTGCTGCTTTTTGATAAAGCGGAAGGAAATATTCCTGATAATGCAAAGATTGCCAAGTTAGTGGAGAACTATCGCAGGGCATTGATCATGCATACGTATCAGGAGGAACTGGTTAATCAGAAACTGGCCAATGAGATAAGTGATGAGGAAATCAGCGCTTATTATGAGAAAAACAAGGAGTTGTTTCATACAGAACATCCTTTTGTGAAAGGGCTGTTTATAAAAGTTCCTCTTCATTCTCAGGATTTGGCAAGTGTACGCAAATGGTATAAAAAAAAATAACCGGGATGCTATTGAGAGCCTGGAAAAAATACAGTTTGCGCAATGCGGTGAGCTATGATTATTTTTATGACCGTTGGATGCCATTGTCCGATATTGCTGTCAAAATACCTTTGAAAGCGCTTGATACGGATGAGAACTATTTGGACAAGAACCGGAATATAGAGGTAAAAGACACGGCGTTTTGTTATTTCCTGCATGTAGAGGAATTCTTGGGTAAGGACCAACAGAGGCCGCTGGATTTTGCAAAGACGGAAATTAAGGAGATTTTAATAAACCTGAAGCGGGTTGAATTTATAAATAAAGTCAAAGAAGAGTTATACCGACACGCTTCGGACAGGAACAAGATTAATTACTATTATTTGAATTCAAATGAATAAATTGATGTGTACCAAAGTTTATGCACTGATGCTGATGCTGTTTGCCGTTGTTTCAGTATACGGGCAAGACAATGTGATAGACGAGGTTGTATGGGTAGTAGGTGATGAGGCCATTCTAAAATCGGACGTGGAGAATGAACGTCTGAATGCCCAGTATGAAGGCCGCAAGTTTGACGGTGATCCGTATTGTATTATTCCGGAGCAGCTTGCCATCCAGAAATTGTTTCTTCATCAGGCTGCTATTGATAGTATTGAGGTTTCCGAACAGGAAATTATCAGTGATGTGGAAAGACGTACAAATTGGCTGATTGATCAGATTGGTTCTAAGGAAAAAGTAGAAGAATATTATAATAAGACTTCTACACAAATACGCGAAATGCTCCGCGAGAATATACGTGATGGAAAAACGGTGCAGAAAATGCAGCAGCAGATTGTGGGGGATATCAAGATTACTCCGGCCGAAGTCCGTCGTTATTTCAAGGATCTTCCTCAAGACAGTATTCCTTTTATTCCTACTCAGGTAGAAGTGCAGATCATTACTATGGAACCTAAGATTCCGCAGGAAGAAATTGAGCGTGTGAAGAAGACTTTGCGTGACTATACGGAACGTGTTACTTCCGGTGAAATAGCTTTCTCTACTTTGGCGCGTCTGTATTCGGAAGATGAAGGTTCACGCCGTCGTGGTGGTGAACTCGGATTTATGGGCAGGGCTGAGCTGGTACCTGAATATGCGAATGTGGCATTCAATCTGCAAGACCCTAACAAGGTATCCAAGATTGTGGAGTCTGAATTTGGCTTCCATATTATCCAGTTGATGGAAAAACGTGGTGACCGTATCAATACCCGCCATATCTTGTTAAAACCGAAAGTGGATGAAAAAGATCTGGAAGCAGCCTTGTTACGTCTGGATTCTATTGCCAATGATATCCGTAATGAGAAATTTACTTTTGATGATGCCGCTACTTATATCTCTCACGATAAGGACACGCGTAATAACCATGGTTTGATGGCGAATCCGCAGACTGGTACGGCGCGTTTTGAAATGCAACAATTGGCACAGGTGTCACAAGAGGCTGCAAAGATGGTGGAAGGCATGAATGTGGGGGAAATTTCCAAACCTTTTACCATGATTAATGCAAAAGGAAAGGAAATTTGCGCTATCGTGAAATTGAAAACCCGCTTGAACGGGCATAAGGCAACCATAACGGAAGACTACCAACGGCTGAAAGGCATCGTGATGGAAAAACGCAGCGAAGAAAAACTTGATAAGTGGATCAGGGATAAACAAAAACATACCTACGTGCGTATTAATGAGAAGTGGCAGAAATGCGATTTCAAATATCCGGGTTGGGTAAAGAAATAATGTAGTGTATAAAGTATATGCTTGGAAAAAGAAAGAATAAATACTCTTCGGGCAGGCATAGGATACTTGTGGTAAGTGTCCTGTGCCTGTTCGGCTTTTGCTTGCTGGCTCAAGTGAGACCAGCTAAAAAAGGGGAACAGAAACCGGCTAAAAGCAAGGTGTATCTGTTGCATTCGGATGTGTTGAAGAAAAGTCCGTTGAATCCGGACCCGGATGCACAGATTCTGATTGGAAACGTTGCGTTCCGTCACGACAGTGTATATATGTATTGTGACAGTGCCTGTTTCTATGAGAAAACGAATTCGCTGGAAGCTTTTGACAATGTGAAGATGGTGCAGGGGGATACCTTGTTTCTGTATGGGGACTATTTGTTTTATGACGGAAATACCCAGATTGCCCAGGTACGCTATAATGTACGCATGGAAAACAAGAATACGACTTTGTTGACGGATAGCCTGAACTACGATCGTATTTATAATTTGGGATATTACTTTGATGGCGGGACATTGATGGACGAGGAGAATGTATTGACTTCGGAATGGGGGGAATATAGTCCGGCTACCAAAATATCTGTGTTCAATTATGATGTGAAGTTGGTCAATCCTAAGTTTACTTTGACTTCCGATACATTACGATACAGTACAGCAACCAAAATAGCCAATATCCTTGGTCCGTCCGATATTGTCAGTGATGCTAACCATATTTATTCGGAATTGGGCTTTTATAATACTCAGATAGGGCAGGCGGAATTGTTGGACCGGTCCGTGCTGACCAATGAGGGGAAGCGTTTGACTGGAGACAGTCTGTTTTATGATCGTGTAAAAGGATACGGGGAGGCGTTTGATAATGTGATCATGACAGATACTGTAAACAAGAATATGCTGACTGGTGATTATTGTTATTATAATGAATTGACCAAGTATGCTTTTGCTACTAAAAAAGCGGTGGCAGTGGATTATTCACAAGGTGACAGCTTGTTTATGCATGCCGATACATTGCAAATGTATACCTACTATTTGAATACTGATTCTATGTTCCGGGAAACGCGGGCGTATCATAAAGTACGTATGTATCGCACGGATGTGCAGGGGGTATGCGATTCGTTGGTCTTTTCCTCCAAGGATAGCTGCCTGACCATGTATTATGACCCTATACTGTGGAATAACAACCAGCAGTTGCTGGGAGAGAAAATCATGATTTATATGAATGACAGTACGATAGACTGGGCACATATTCAGAATCAGGCTTTGTCTGTAGAACAACTGGATTCTACTAGTTATAATCAGGTGACAGGAAAAGAGATGAAGGCTTGGTTTCAAGGCGGTGAGATGCGCAAAGTAGATGTGATCGGTTCGGTTCGTCTGGTATATTATCCGATGGAAAGCGACAGTACACTGATTGGAATGAATGTTTCTGAAACCAGTCTGCTGAATATGTTTCTGGAAAACCGGAAGATGAAAAAAATGATTATGAGTCCGAAATCGAACGGTACTCTTTATCCTATGCTCCAACGTCCGCCGGAGAAGATGAAGTTGGATAACTTTGTGTGGTTTGACTATATCCGTCCGCTTGATAAAGAGGATATCTTTAAGTGGCGTGGAAAGAAAGCCGGTCAGGGGTTGAAGAAGAGTAACCGGAGCGCTGTTCCTTTGCCCAATCATAATTTATTTAATAAAAAGAAATAGCTATGGGAATGTTTAAGATGGAAAAGCCCCGCCGTTTCAACCATCAATATATTTATGTGGATGAACGGAAGGAGAAGCTGCAGAAACTGGAGGAGAAAGCTAAACGCGAGTTGGGTATGCTTCCTCCCAAAGAATTTTCTCCGGAAGATATCCGTGGAAAGTTCGTTCAAGGTACCAAGCATTTAAAACGCAGAAAAGAAAGCGGGCGTAAGCCGATGACTTATGGAGCTTTGTTTGTGGCCATTTTGGTTTTGTTGTATATTCTGCATTACCTGGTGACCGGTGAGTTTACTTTTTAATTACGTAAGTTTATAAGATATATGAGCGATATTATCCGTTTGCTGCCGGATTCCGTTGCCAATCAGATAGCAGCGGGAGAGGTGATTCAGCGTCCTGCATCAGTGATTAAAGAATTGGTGGAGAATGCTATCGACGCAGGTGCTCAGCACGTTGACGTGTTGGTAGTGGATGCAGGAAAGACTTCCATTCAGGTGATTGATGATGGAAAAGGTATGTCGGAAACAGATGCACGTTTGTCTTTTGAGCGCCATGCGACTTCTAAAATTCGTGAAGCTGCTGATTTGTTTGCTTTGCATACCATGGGATTTCGTGGAGAGGCTTTGGCTTCTATTGCTGCTGTGGCTCAGGTGGAGCTTCGTACTCGTATGGAAGGGGAGGAATTGGGAACGATGTTGACGATATCCGGCTCCAAGGTAGAGGGACAGGAGGCGGTTTCTTGCCCGAAAGGCAGTAGCTTCAGTGTGAAGAATTTATTCTTTAATGTGCCGGCGCGTCGTAAGTTCCTGAAGTCGAACCAGACGGAACTGAGTAATATATTGACGGAGTTTGAACGGATTGTATTGGTTAATCCGGAGGTGTCTTTCACTTTGCATCATAATGGGGCGGAACTGTTCAATCTTCCTGCACTTCAGTTGCGCCAGCGTATCATGGGAGTTTTCGGAAAGAAAATAAATCAGGAGTTGTTATCGCTGGATGTAGATACTACAATGGTCCGTGTTTCCGGGTTTGTAGGAAAACCTGAAACAGCCCGTAAGAAAGGAGCCCGCCAATATTTCTTTGTAAACGGGCGATATATGCGCCATCCTTATTTTCATAAGGCTATCATGGATGCATACGAGCAGTTGGTTCCCGTGGGTGAGCAAGTATCTTATTTCATTTATTTTGAGGTGAATCCTGCTAATATTGATGTGAACATACATCCTACTAAAACAGAGATAAAGTTTGAGAACGAGCAAGCCATCTGGCAGATATTGGCGGCTGCCGTGAAAGAAACTCTAGGTAAGTTCAATGCGGTACCTTCCATTGATTTTGATACGGAGGGAATGCCGGATATTCCAGCCTTTGATGCATCTCCATACACTGGTATACAGCCACCAAAGACGACTTATAATCCTGATTATAATCCTTTTAATGTTTCGGCTGCTCCTCCCTCTTCTTATTCAAAGCCTAGTAAGGACTGGGAACAACTGTATGCGGGGCTGGAACGTCATGCTTCTTCTCAAAACTTTCATCCTGACGAGAATGATTATAGGGCGGAAGAGACTTCTCCTGCGGAGGAAAATCCCGGATTGTATGATCATGTGGAGGACTCTTCAGTCAGTGAGAAATCCGGCCAGCATTATCAGTTTAAAGGACGTTTTATTTTGACTTCTGTAAAGTCCGGCTTAATGATCATTGATCAGCAGCGTGCCCATATCCGTATTTTATATGACAAGTATATAGACCAGATAAGTCGTCGTCAAGGTGTTTCTCAAGGAATGCTGTTTCCGGATATTGTGCAGTTTCCGCTTTCCGAAGTGGCTATTTTGCAGGAAATTATGGAAGACTTGTCTTTCCTGGGATTTGAACTGACTGATTTGGGAGGAGGAAGTTATGCCATAAACGGTGTTCCTGCAGGTATTGAAGGCCTTAACCCGATAGACTTGATCCAAAATATGGTGCATACAGCTATGGAAAAAGGTGGCAAGGTAAAAGAAGAGGTGCAGAGTATTCTGGCATTGACTTTGGCTAAAGCGGCGGCAATTGTTCCCGGACAAGTGTTGACGAATGAGGAAATGACAGGTTTGGTGGATGGCTTGTTTGCTGTGGCTACTCCTAATTATACTCCGGATGGTAAAACGGTTCTTTCCGTGATTAATGAGGATGATTTGGAAAAACTGTTTAAATAATTTGCCAATGTGCTGGTTTGCCAATGTGCTGCTCTATGTCCGCATGGTAATTGACACATTGGCATATTGATGCATTGTTACATTATAAAGAACGTGAAGATTCTTGAACTAAATAAAAACAAATTCAACACACCGTTATTCTTTGGCAGGACTTTTGTACTTTTGAAAACTCATTTGCCGTAGAAAGTTTTTTTGAGTAAGGACTTTGGGCAGACAATAAACTATTATATGAAAATAACATTACTTAGCTTGGTCCTGTGCCTGCTTTGTTCTTTGAATATGGCGGCACAAGGAAGTGACATAGGTAGTAATCCTGAGGATACCACCATCCATCAACTTTCAAAAAAAGAATTAAGACGCCGGAAGGTGGCTAAGCGCAATATACATTATAATATATTGGGAGGACCGAGTTATACTCCGGACTTTGGTGCGTTAATAGGAGGTAGTGCTCTTGTTACATTTCGTATGAATCCGTCGGATACCTTGCAGAAACGTTCTGTGTTGCCGATGGCTGTTGCGGTAATGTTCGAGGGGGGCTTGAATCTGATGGTGAAGCCTCAGTTGTTTTTCAAAAATGATAAATTCCGTATTTTTGGAAAATTCACTTACAAGAATACATTGGAGAATTTTTATGGTATCGGCTATGCTACCAATAAGCATTATGAGCGCAGTGACTCTACCAGTGAATATCGTTATAGCGGTTTCCAGATTAATCCGTGGTTTTTATTCCGTTTGGGTAAAAGTAATTTCTTTGCCGGTCCCCAGATTGACTTGAGTTATGATAAAATATCCGAGCCTGCCAAGTATTTGGTAGATCAGCCTGATTACAAAAGGTTGGGAGGCACTGCTCACGGATATTCCAATTTCAGTTCGGGAGTGGGATTTCTGCTGACTTATGACAGCCGGGATATTCCTGCCAATGCTTATAAAGGCATTTATCTGGATTTTCGTGGGCTGATGTACCAGAAGTTTTTGGGAGGAGATAATAACTTCTACCGCTTGGAAGTGGACTACCGCCAATACAAAAAGGTAGGAAATAGAAAAGTTATAGCTTGGACTGCCCAAACCAAGAATGTGTTTGGGGATGTTCCTATGAACCAATATGCTTTAAGTGGCACTCCTTTTGATCTTCGTGGATATTATATGGGGCAGTATCGTGATAAATCCTCTCATGTGGTGCTTGCCGAATATCGTCAGATGTTCAATACGGATAAAAGTACATGGGTAAAGCGTATGTTGCATCATTTGGGTTTTGTTGCATGGGGAGGGTGCGGTTTTATGGGGCCTACCATGGGTAAGATTGAAGGAGTGCTTCCTAATGCCGGTGTGGGACTTCGTATCGAGGTGCAGCCGCGTATGAATGTACGTCTGGATTTCGGACGTAATTTTGCCAATGATCAAAGTTTGTTCTATTTCAATATGACAGAAGCATTTTAATGGAAGTAAACACTATGCAGACTGAATATATATTAAAAGCGATGGATGCGGCTTTAGCTGCCGGTAAGGAAATTCTGAACGTTTATAATGATCCTTCTTCTGATTTTCAGGTTGAAAGGAAAGCCGATAATTCTCCACTGACTCTTGCAGACCGTAAGGCGCATGAAACCATTATGACTTATTTGCAGGAAACAGACTATCCGGTATTGAGTGAGGAAGGAAAGCATTTGCCTTACGAGAAACGGGCGCAATGGGATACGTTGTGGATAGTCGATCCCTTGGATGGAACAAAGGAATTTATAAAACGGAATGGGGAATTTACTGTCAATATTGCTTTGGTAAAAGAAGGAGTTCCTGTTTTTGGAGTGATTTATGTTCCTGTCAAAGAAACGCTTTATTGGGGTGAAGTGGCAACCGGCGCTTATAAAATGGAAGGAGTGACCGGACGTGCAGGCCGTTCACTGGAAGAAATGAAGGCATCGGCATTTCGTATGCCCTGTGCCGAAACAAATGAAGTTTTTGTCATTGTTGCTTCCCGTTCCCATCTGTCGGCCGAAACGGAAGAGTATATTGAGGAAAAGCGAAAGATATACCCTCATGTGGAGTTGGTGTCTGTAGGCAGTTCCATCAAGATTTGCAAAGTGTGTGAGGGACTGGCCGATGAATATCCCCGTTTTGCTCCTACCATGGAGTGGGATACGGCTGCCGGTCATGCCATAGCCAAGGCATCCGGAGCAGAAATATATCAGGCGGGAAAAGAAGAACCGTTGAAATATAACAAGCCGGACTTGCTGAATCCTTGGTTTGTCGTTAAACGAAATTAATATCCGGAAACGATGCTGACATTCGAAATGATTATTGTGTTTTTGGGATTAATAGGGATGGTGACTGCATTAGTCCTTGATAAAATGCGTCCCGGAATGATTCTGTTCTCTGTTACTGTACTCTTTCTTTGTTTCGGTATATTGACTCCGAAAGAGATGTTGGAGGGATTCAGTAATAAAGGGATGATTACCGTAGCGTTGCTTTTCCTGATCAGTGAAGGAGTCCGGCAATCGGGAGCGTTGGGACAGTTGATAAAGAAACTTCTGCCTCAAGAGAAGACAACGGTCATGAAGGCGCAGGCACGTATGCTGCCCGCTATTTCTTTTGTTTCTGCTTTTCTCAATAATACGCCGGTGGTTGTGATTTTTGCTCCTATTATTAAACGTTGGGCGGAATCTGTCCGCATTCCGGCAACTAAATTCTTGATCCCTCTTTCGTATGCTACTATACTGGGGGGAATGTGTACGCTTATTGGGACTTCTACTAATCTGGTGGTGGATGGTATGATTTTAGATGCCGGATATAAGGGCTTTGGTATGTTTGAATTAGGCCGGGTGGGTATTTTCATTGCTTTGGCAGGAATTGTTTATTTGTTGTTTTTTTCTTCCAGGTTGTTGCCGGAGGTACGGAAAGACACGGTAGGCGACGAACATGGGGAAGCGGATGCGTCTTCTTTTCATCGTGTTGAAGCGGTGATAGGTGCTCGTTTCCCGGGTATCAATAAAAGGGTGGGGGATTTTAATTTTGTCCGTCATTATGGTGCTGAAGTAAAAGAAATAAAACGAAGCGGAGTTAGTATTGTAGATAATCTGTCACGGGTGAAGTTTCATGAGGGAGATACGTTGGTGCTATGGGCGGATGATTCATTTATCTCTACATGGGGAGATTCTTCTGTATTCGTGTTATTGGCCAATGGCAAAGATACCGAGCCGAAAGCCGGGAGAAAGAAACGTTGGTTTGCATTGACTTTATTGGTGCTGATGATTGTGGGGGCAACAGTAGGAGAGTTGCCTTTTATGGAAGAATTACTTCCCGGTATTGATCTTGATATGTTCTTTTTTGCAGCTGTAACGACTGTGATAATGGCATGGACCAAACTTTTTCCGGCACGTAAATATACAAAATATATATCATGGGATATCTTGATAACCATTGCCTGTGCGTTTGCTATAAGTCGCGCCATGGTAAATTCCGGAGTGGCGGATATCATTGCGCATGGAATCATTGATATGAGTGATGACTACAGTCCGCATGTGTTGCTGGCTGTTTTGTTTATCATTACAAATCTGTTTACCGAACTGATAACCAATAATGCTGCCGCCGCATTGGCTTTTCCGCTTGCCCTTTCCTTATCCAATCAGTTGGGGGTAAGTCCGATGCCCTTTTTTGTTGTCATTTGCATCGCTGCATCTGCCAGTTTTTCCACTCCTATCGGTTATCAGACTAATTTGATTGTGCAGGGTATCGGAAACTATAAGTTTACGGATTTTGTACGTATCGGTTTACCGTTGAATATATTGACATTTATAATTTCGGTTATTCTGATACCGCTGATATGGCCTTTTTGATGAAGTTAAAGACAAAATGAAAATAGAGAATGGAAGAGGAAAATATATATCCTATCTTTGACCGTATGCTTTCCCGGAAAGATAAAGAAGAACTGCTGGGACAACGGGGAGTTATGCTGTGGCTGACGGGACTTAGCGGTTCCGGTAAGAGTACTATTGCCATAGCTTTGGAACGTGAATTACATAAACGTGGTTTGCTCTGCCGTATATTGGACGGGGATAATATTCGTAGTGGCATCAATAATAATTTGGGCTTTTCGGCAGAGGATCGTGTGGAAAACATCCGTCGCATAGCCGAAATAGGCAAGTTGTTTGTTGATACGGGAATCATTACCATTGCCGCTTTCATCAGTCCCGGCAATGAGCTTCGGCAGATGGCTGCCCGTATTATCGGGATAGAGGATTTCCTGGAAATCTATGTCAGCACTCCTTTGGTAGAGTGTGAGAAACGTGATGTGAAAGGACTTTATGCCAAAGCACGTCGGGGTGAAATCAAGAACTTTACCGGAATTTCCGCCCCTTTTGAAGCTCCGGAGCATCCTGCCTTATCTTTGGATACTTCTAAGCTGAGTTTGGAAGAGTCGGTCAATACTTTGTTGGAGTTGGTGCTCCCCATTGTTGGTAAAAAAGGAGAAAAAATATAATTCATTATAAAATGGAAGAAAATTATAAATTGAGCCACTTAAGGGAACTGGAAGCGGAGTCTATCCATATCATTCGTGAAGTGGCAGCTGAATTTGAGAATCCTGTTATGCTTTATAGTATTGGTAAAGATTCGTCTGTCATGGTACGTTTGGCAGAGAAGGCTTTCCTATCCGGGAAAAGTGCCTTTCCCTTTGATGCATATCGATTCTAAATGGAAATTCAGGGAAATGATAGAGTTCCGTGATCAATACGCCAAAGAACATGGATGGAATTTGATAGTGGAAAGTAATATGGAGGCTTTTAATGCCGGAGTAGGGCCTTTTACGCATGGCAGCAAAGTGCATACCGATTTAATGAAGACACAGGCGTTGCTTCACGGGCTGGATAAATACAGGTTTGATGCCGCCTTTGGTGGAGCACGTCGTGATGAGGAAAAGTCACGTGCCAAAGAACGTATATTCTCTTTTCGTGACCGTTTTCATCAGTGGGATCCTAAAAACCAGCGTCCTGAGTTGTGGGATATTTATAATGCTAAGATTCATAAAGGGGAAAGTATCCGTGTGTTTCCATTAAGCAACTGGACTGAGCTGGATATCTGGCAGTACATCCGTTTGGAAAATATTCCTATCGTGCCGCTCTATTTTGCCAAGGAACGTCCTGTGGTGAATATAGATGGAAATCTGATTATGGCTGATGATGACCGACTGCCCGAAGAATATCGGGACCGTATTGAAATGAAGAAAGTGCGTTTCCGTACTTTGGGGTGTTGGCCTTTGACCGGGGCTGTAGAGAGTGATGCCGATACGATTGAGAAAATTGTAGAGGAAATGATGACCACTACCAAAAGCGAGCGTACTACCCGTGTCATTGATTTCGACCAGGATGCCAGTATGGAGCAGAAGAAACGTGAAGGATATTTTTAAATGGATAAGTAGGAATTTAAAATGAAGGAATGGGTGATGGAGAATAAACTGAATATAAAGGAATATTTAGATAAGGATGAACAGAAAGACTTGCTACGCCTGTTGACAGCCGGTTCGGTAGACGATGGAAAGTCTACCCTGATAGGACGTCTGTTGTTTGACAGCAAGAAGTTGTACGAGGACCAGCTTGCCGCTTTGGAACGTGACAGCAAACGTGTGGGGAATGCAGGTGACCATATAGATTACGCTTTGTTGTGCGACGGGTTGAAAGCAGAGCGCGAGCAGGGTATTACGATTGATGTAGCTTACCGTTATTTTTCAACGAACAACCGTAAATTTATCATAGCCGATACTCCGGGACATGAACAATATACCCGCAATATGATTACCGGAGGTTCTACTGCCAATCTTGCCATAATCTTGGTAGATGCTCGCTTGGTGTGATTACGCAGACCTGCCGCCATACTTTTCTGGTATCTTTATTGGGAATAAAGCATGTGGTGCTGGCGGTGAACAAGATGGACCTTGTCGGGTTTTCGGAGGAGCGTTTCAACGAAATCGTGACCGAATATAAGAAATTTGTAGAGCCATTGGGAATCCCGGATGTGACTTGTATTCCTCTTTCGGCACTTGACGGTGACAATGTGGTGCAGAAATCTGAACGTACGTCATGGTACAAAGGTACTTCTTTATTGGAATTGCTTGAAACGGTTTCCATCGAGAATGACCATAATCTGACTGATTTCCGTTTCCCGGTTCAGTATGTATTAAGACCGAATCTGGATTTCCGCGGTTTCTGTGGAAAGGTTGCTTCCGGTGTCATCCATAAAGGAGATGAGGTGATGGCTTTGCCTTCCGGCAAGAAATCTCATATCAAGAGTATTGTTACTTATGATGGTGAGTTAGAGTATGCTTTCCCGCCGCAAGCAGTGACATTGACTTTGGAGGATGAGATTGACGTGTCTCGCGGAGATATGTTGGTGCATGCCGATAATGTGCCTGTGATAGATCGTAACTTTGAAGCCATGTTGGTATGGATGGATGAGGAGGCGATGGACCTTGACAAATCTTTCTTTATCAAGCATACCACCAATACAGGACGTACCCGTATAGATAGCATTAAGTATAAAGTGGATGTGAATACGATGGAGCATCTGTCTGTTGAAAACGGTAAATTGAAAAAGGAGGATCTGCCTTTGCAATTGAATCAGATTGCCCGTGTGACATTTACTACCGCCAAGCCGCTTTTCTTTGATTCTTATCAAAAGAATAAAGCTTGCGGTTCTTTTATTCTGATTGACCCCATTACCAATAACACCAGTGCGGTGGGGATGATTATAGACAGAGTGGAAGCCAAAGATATGCTGAATGCCATGGAAGTTCCTACTTTGAATCTGGCAGCTATGGGTATTGGTGAGGAACATTATGAAGCCATAGAAAAGGTGGTGAAAGAATTGGACCGTCAAGGCATTTCAGTCAAGATAGAAAAATAACAGCGTACAATTAAAAAAAGAAAAGTAATGGGATTACTTGAATTCAACAAGCTGCCGATTAATACATTGGTAGGCGCCGATTGGAAAACTTTTAAGGCGATTACTGCGGGAAGGGAAATTGATCCGGCATATAGAGGAAAATACCGTTTGACGAAAGCAGTATGCCGTTTGCTTTCCACCTTGGCTCCATTGCAGGAAAAGCGATACAGGAAACTGTTGGCCGACAAGCCTTTGGAACACGATCCGGTCTTTATCCTCGGACATTGGCGTAGCGGGACTACCTTTATGCATAATGTGTTCTCTTGTGACAAACATTTTGGCTATAATACTACTTATCAGACTGTGTTTCCTCACTGATGATGTGGGGACAGCCTTTCTTCAAGAAGAACATGAGCTGGCTGATGCCTGATAAGCGTCCTACAGATAACATGGAACTTGCTGTAGATCTGCCACAGGAAGAAGAGTTTGCACTTGCCAATATGATGCCTTATACCTATTATAACTTTTGGTTCCTCCCAAAGTATCAGCAGGAATATGCAGATAAATATTTGTTATTCAATGATATCAGTGATGAGGAATTGAAAGTGTTTGAGGATATATTCACCAAACTTATTAAAATTTCTCTTTGGAATACAGGCGGAACACAATTCTTAAGTAAGAATCCGCCTCATACAGGCCGTGTAAAAGAGTTGGTCAAGATGTTTCCGAATGCCAAATTCATCTATTTGATGCGTAATCCGTATACGGTATTCGAATCTACAAGGAATTTCTTCACCAATACAATCCAGCCGTTGAAACTGGAGGATATTTCTCCAGAGGCGTTGGAACAGAATGTGCTTTCCATTTATGCCAAGCTGTATCATAAATATGAGGCGGATAAACAATTCATTCCTGAAGGAAATTTGATGGAAGTGAAGTTCGAGGATTTTGAGGCGGATGCAATGGCTATGACCGAGCATATCTATAAATCTCTTTCTATTCCCGGATTCGAATGGGACAGAGAATGGAAAGACTCTCCGATGCAAGGCGGATAACAGACAACGTTTTTGTGCAGACCATCTCAAGATACAGGGCACGTAACTGCAAAGGCTGCCCGCTAAGATGCCGGTGTCACAGAAGCCGGTCGGAAAGGATTGTACAGGTAAACCACCGTCTGAGGAAAATCAAGGAAAGGGAACGTGAAAAGCTCCTGTCACCGGAAGGTCTTAAATACCGCAGCCAGCGACCGCAGGATGTAGAAGCCGTATTTGGAAACCCCAAGAACAACAAGCACTTCAAGAGGTCTAATTTCTGATTTTGTCAAACTGTCGTTTTGCCGCATCAACGCACAGGTTATCCAGCTCATCGTAAGTTTTGCGCCTGCAACTGCATGCATGCACATACAACATAAGATAACATACGATTTCATCCGATTTTCTATATTAATTAATTCCGGTTGCAAAGGTAGAGGAATCTTTAACGATATTCGGTTTAATTAAAAAAGCATAAGATGGGTTTCTCGTTTTAAAGGGTATTCCGTATATTTGGCATACAATTTTAAAGAATAAAGAACATGAAAGTAGAAAAAGCGATATTCGCCGCCGGATGCTTCTGGGGAATTACAGCATCAGTTCAGACGTATTTCGGGTGTACTTCGACACCGTTAAGTTCGCCACAGGTGATCCGGAAATACTTCCATATATACTCAGGTAAAAAGCCCACACATTTCATCTTAGAAGCTATTTTTTATGGGTGCCAACGCCGACATGGTTTCTTGCCTTAGTTTGTGCAAACTTTTTTTAAGAAATACATGATCCTTCACAAACCGATGGAATGGTCCCATTGACCTCGGACCCAATATCGGGTATGATTTTCTACATGGATGAAAAACAAAATCCAGGCTAGAGAGGTCATCGACTGCTTCGCTCGAAAGATCATAGAGTCAATACCAAAGTTACGCCCTGCCGAGAAATTTTTGGGAAGCAGAGAGACTATCATCAGCACTATTACAGATAAAGAGGAGGAGAACTGCTGTCATATACGCGTAAAAATTCTAGAAATTAAACAACAGAGGTGTGTTCAAATAGTGGCACACCTCTGTTATTCTATCTATCCGGAACCTTTCATCATTTCATCAATGCGTCAGATACATATAAAATTTCAGGGATTCTCGCCAACTACCTGTTTAGCAATTTTTCCCTTCAGGATCAATCACATATTTGACTGGGATAACCACTTACTCCATACATCACCGCCACATCCGGTTCACTATATTGCGTACATTAATCCACGGCAATTGGTGCTCCAGCTTCTGCTTTTTCATTTATCCTCTGTATCATTGCGGTCAATCCTACAAATTCTTTTTCCCTTGTATTTTTCGCGTTACCTTGCTTTTCATTTAGAATTCCTTTTATACACCATCCACAACCCCAAATCAAACTTTTCACATATTTACCTCAGAGAAGATAAGTCAAAATTCTTTTCCATCAAATCCTTCAAGTAAATTCCAGGCAGGATTACCTGGTTTCATTGCTTCTTTTTGCTTTATCATGAGCCAGTTCTTTCTCGTATCCTTCTCTCGTTCTCTGATATAAAGGGCCATCATTCCTTCCTTTACCCACGGTCAGTTAAAACATTAAAAGCATCCCCAACTGGTCACTTAATCAACTGTGACATTACATATACTGATACATCTTTATCCGGTTCTGCCTAACTTATAGTGCTTTTTATTTTAAAATATTTCCATACCGTTCTTTTTGCTGAAGCATAAGCTTTACGGATAGAATCTCCGGGCATTCCCTTTTCTCCATATCCGCTACAGACTGCATTCAATGAATCTATTTATGACTATATAGCTTTACGGTCCTCCAACACTTCCATTATAATCATCACGCCGGGAACCTCCCTCAATTTATATTCATCAATGAACTTCAAGAGACATTTTTATAGGTTTGGCCCGGGCAGCAACAAAAATTTACAGCTTTCATCGATATAGCAGGTATACTGCCATCCTCATTGGGTTTCACTGACGGTTTGCCATAAATATAAACTGTTTTCCAATACCGCTATCACCTAAATTAAAAAGCAAAACTTTCATTTTGCATGGCAATCATCTGTCCACCGACTATGCGATCATTTACAGGAAAAGATTGTACCAATAATGTATCACTCTCGTGCAGTCTTTATACCGTTTAGACGGTCCGAAGGCTGGCAGGCAATCATAAAGCGAAGCTCCTACCAGCATAAACTAAGTGCTTCATCTGAATGTCTTTCAATTATTATCTTTGTTTTGCAGCATCAAATATACTTTTTCTTATCAATAAAATAAAGAATCAGAAGTAAAATGGCATTCACTTCTGATTCTCCGTAAACTTTCTATAAATTCTATGCTTTCTTGATATAATCCACAATCCAGAACCCACTTCCTTAGTACCATACTTGGCCCCACACCTTCAACCTGAGTTTCCGGGTACGCACATTTTCCGTCCAAAGAAGCATCTGGCCTTACGAGGTCAGTGCCTTCACTCCTTAAGATCAAAATACTCAAACAGCATGGCCACCGGTAGGATTTGAGGCAAATGGTTGGCAATATTCAATCCTTTTAGCCTGTGGCCATGAACCGTGAATAGGTTCGAATACCGAGGTGCTTTCACCCGTAGAAAACAGAAGGAAATCCCATAGAGCCACACTGCAATGGCAGAGCCTTCATCTGTCCAGAATATCACCAAATGTGGCTGCTCAGTGCACCATCACGTCGAAAGAAACAAGGATCCTGACACGTCTTCATGGCGTGACATTGTCCCA
>VOFB01003165.1_pt1 | contig 51775 bp, 61 predicted proteins | sample 5384141 | NCBI WGS metagenome assembly VOFB01 (sample SAMN12384721, study PRJNA508395) | human gut metagenome | isolation source: healthy gut A | host: Homo sapiens | reverse complement strand
CAAGACCTACGGCGGCGTAAAGAAGCGCGGCGCAAAAAGGCCGACCCCACTGGATGTGCTGAAGGGCATCGACCTGATATCTACCGCGGCGACGTGGTTTGCCTGATCGGCCCTTCCGGCTGCGGCAAATCCACCTTTCTGCGCTGCCTGAACCGGTTGGAGACCCCCTCCTCCGGCTCCATCAAGTTTGAGGGTGTGGAGGTAAACAGAAGACACACATCGATGCCGTGCGCCAGAAGATGGGCATGGTGTTCCAGCACTTCAGCCTGTTCCCTCACCTGACCGTGAAAAAAGAACCTTGAGCTGGCACCCAGCCTGCTGAAGCTGAAGGACAAAAGGGCCATCTCTGCCCGTGCAGACGAGCGCTGGCGCGCGTAGGTCTTCCTGCCCGGCAATGTCCGGGGCAGAACCATGGATGGGCTCGTACAGACCGCAGGTGGTGGCACCCAGGGAAGAGGACGGCACCATGCCAATGCTGCCGGTGATCTCGCTGGCTTCGTCGCTCAGAGTATCGCCAAACATGTTCTCGGTCACAATCACGTCAAACTGGCTGGGGTTCTTGCAGATCTGCATGGCGCAGTTGTCCACAAACATCTCGCTGTACTCCACTTCCGGGGTACTCGGCCTGCAGGCGATGCATCACGGCACGCCACAGGCGGCTGGTATCCAGCACGTTGGCTTTATCCACACAGGTCAGCTTTTTGCGGCGCTTCATGGCAGTTTCAAAGCCAATGCGGCCAATGCGCTCGATCTCGTGCTCCGAGTAGGGCATGCTGTCAATCGCAACTTTTTCGCCGTTCTGCTCAATGGTTTTGTGCTCGCCAAAATACACGCCGCCAATCAGCTCACGCACCACAATAAAGTCGATGCCTTTGTCCACGATCTCTTTCTTCAGCGGGGAAGCATCCGCCAGCTGGGGCCAGATCCTGGCCGGGCGGTTGTTGGCGTACAGGCCCATCCCGGCGCGCAGGCGCAGCAGGCCTTTTTCCGGGCGCTTGTCACCGGCCATGCCCTCCCACTTGGGGCCGCCGACGGCGCCAAGCAGTACGGAATCCGAGGCCAGGCACTTGTCCAGCTCGCTCTGGGGCAGGGGATCGCCAAACTTGTCAATGGCTTCGCCGCCCATGTAAGCGCGGGTGTAGGTAAAGGTGTGGCCAAACTTTTCAGCAACTTTGTCCAGCACGCGCACTGCCTGGGTCACGATCTCCGGGCTGGAGCAGTCGCCATAAATCAGGGCAATGTTTTTCTGCATCTTACTTTCCCTCCTGGATGCTCTTCATCAGGCCGCCGGCCTTGATGATCTTCTGGATAAACGGCGGGAACGGCGCAGCCTGGAAGGTCTGGCCGGTGGTTTCATCAGTGATCACGCCGGTGTCAAAGTTGATGGCAACCACATCGCCCTCGTTGATGGCCTCGCTGGCGGCGGGCATTCCAGAATGGGCAGGCCGATGTTGATGGCGTTGCGGTAGAAGATACGGGCAAAGCTCTTGGCAATCACGCAGTCAATGCCGGCGGCCTTGATGGCAACGGGGGCATGCTCGCGGGAAGAACCGCAGCCGAAGTTTTCGCCGCCAACCATAATGTCACCGGCCTTTACGCGGGTCACAAAGGTCTTGTCAATGTCCTCCATGCAGTGGGCGGCCAGCTCGGCGGGGCTCTGAGTGTTCAGGTAACGGGCGGGAATGATCACATCGGTGTCAATGTTGTCACCGTACTTAAAAACAGGTCCTTTTGCGTTCATGCTTCTACCTCCCTGGGGTCAGTGATGTGGCCGGTCAGTGCGCTGGCGGCGGCGGTGGCGGGGCTTGCCAGATAAATTTCAGAGGTAACGTGCCCCATGCGGCCGACAAAGTTGCGGTTGGTGGTGGAAACGCAGCGCTCGTACTCGGCCAGAATACCCATGTAGCCGCCCAGGCAGGGGCCGCAGGTGGGGGTGGAAACAATGCAGTCGGCATCAATAAACGCTTCGGTGTAGCCGCGCAGGATGCACTCTTTGTAAACAGCCATCGTGGCGGGAATGATGATGCCGCGCACACCCTTGGCAATGTGCTTGCCTTTCAGCACGTTGTAAGCGGCTTCCATATCCTCAATGCGGCCGTTGGTGCAGGAACCGATCACTACTTGGTCAATCTTGATGTCAGCACCCTCCTTGGCAAGGTGGGTGTTCTCCGGCAGGTGGGGGTAGCTGACGGTAGGCTCCAGGGTATCCAAATCGATCACCACGGTGCGCTCATATTCGGCATCGGGGTCGGCTTCGTATTTGGTCCAGGGACGCTGGCTGCGGCCCTTCAGGTATGCTTCGCAGGCTTCGTCCACCGGGAAGATGCCGTTTTTGGCACCGGCTTCAATGGCCATGTTGCAGATGCACAGACGGTCCTCCATGGTCAGGCTCTTAACGCCCTCGCCCACAAATTCCAGGCTCTTGTACAGCGCGCCGGAAACGCCGATCTCGCCGATCAGGTGCAGGATCACGTCCTTGCCGCACACAGGGGCGTGGATGGCACCTTTCAGCTCAACCTTGATGGCGGCAGGCACCTTGAACCATGCCATGCCGGTTGCCATACCGGCGGCCATATCGGTGGAGCCAACGCCGGTGGAAAACGCGCCCACCGCACCGTACGTGCAGGTGTGGCTGTCGGCACCAATGATGCAGTCACCGGCGGTCACAATGCCCTTTTCGGGCAGCAGGGCATGTTCAACACCCATCTGGCCGACATCATAAAAGTTGAGGATATCGTATTTGTTGGCAAACTCACGGCACTGCTTGGACTGCTGGGCACTCTTGATATCCTTGTTGGGCACAAAGTGGTCCAGCACAATGTTCACGCGGGTTTTATCAAACACCGAGCTGAACCCGGCTTTCTCGAACTCATTGATGGCAACCGGGGTGGTAATATCGTTGCCAAGCACAATGTCCAACTTGGCATTGATGAGCTGCCCGGCCGTTACCGAAGCTTCGCCGCAATGCGCAGCGAGGATCTTCTGTGTCATGGTCATTCCCATAGATTTCTGCTCCTTTTGCTCTGACGTATATCTTACGAATTAAAGAATAAGTAATAATGAATAAAGAATAATGGTGGTGGACCGCGGCGCACAAGCGCCGCTCAAAAACGGGGATAAACGATAACCCGGAGGCAGGCACAGCGGGACGTGTCGCACATCATATCAAACCGTGCCGCAGGCACACCATCATTTTTAATTATTCTCTATTCTTTTTTATTTGCAACCTTACTGGTTATTGATTGCACTGACCAGCGCGCGGATACCGGCAACGATGATGTCGGTGTGGGTGCCGCAGCCCCAGGTCTCCTTGCCGGATGCCCATTTCAGGCCCACATAGCAGCAAGCGCGGGAGTCGGTATCGTTGTCCAGTGCGTGCTCGCTGTAATGCACCAGGGTGAAGTGCATGCCGGTGGTCTGCTCGATGGCGTTGGCCACAGCATCCAGACGGCCGTTGCCGACAGCATCGCAGGTAACGGGGGCGTTGCTGCCGTTAGCCACGGTAATATGGGCGGTAATGGTGGAATCCGGGTTCTGGGTAAAGTGTGCTTCCGGAACATTCAGCGGGGTCTTGTTGTTCAGGTAAGCGCGCTCGAACACATACAGCACTTCCTGGACGCTCAGCTCTTTGTGCTCGTGGTCGGATACATCCTTTACGCGGTAGCCAAGGTCTTCCCGCATGCGCGGCGGGGGATTGTAGCCGTAATTCTGCTGCAGCAGGAAGCCGATGCCGCCCTTGCCGCTCTGGCTGTTGATGCGGATGACGTCGGCATCGTAAGTGCGGCCAATGTCATGTGGGTCAATGGGGATGTACGGGCAGGTCCACTCGTGCAGGTTATGCTCCTTGCGCCAGGTCATGCCCTTGGCAATGGCGTCCTGGTGGCTGCCGCTGAACGCAGCAAACACCAGGGAACCGGCATACGGGCTGCGCTCGTACACATGCATGCGGGTCACGCGTTCATACGTTTCGCAGATGGCCGGCATGTTGCTGAAGTCGAGGTGCGGGTCCACGCCGTGGCTGTACATATTCATGGCCAGGGTGATGGCATCCACGTTGCCGGTGCGCTCGCCGTTGCCGAACAGGCAGCATTCAATGCGCTGGGCACCGGCCAGAACAGCCAGCTCGGCATCTGCCACGCCGCAGCCGCGGTCGTTGTGGGGTGGGTGGACAGGATCACGCTGTCGCGGTACTTGAGGTGCTTGGAGCACCATTCGATCTGGTTGGCGTAAATGTGCGGCATGCTCATTTCCACCGTGACCGGCAGATTGATGATCATCGGGCGGTCCGGGGTGGGCTGCATCACATCCAATACGGCGTTGCAAACCTCAACGGCGTATTCCGGCTCGGTGCCGGTAAAGCTTTCGGGGCTGTATTCAAACAGGAAGTTGCCCTCGTATTCTTCGCTCAGCTTTTTAACCAGCTTTGCGCCGTCAACGGCGATTTGCTTGATCTCTTCTTTGCTCTTTTTTTGAACACCTGCTCGCGCTGGGCAACGCTGGTGGAGTTATAAAAGTGGATGATGGCGCGCGGCGCACCCTTAACGGCCTCAAATGTTTTACGGATGATATGGTCACGGCACTGGGTCAGCACCTGAACGGTGACGTCGTTCGGGATGCGGTTGCCATCGATCAAGGCGCGCAGGAAGTCGTACTCGGTCTCGACGCTGCCGGGAAGCCGACCTCAATCTCCTTAAAGCCGATCCTGATGAGCATATCATAAAATTCAAGCTTTTCTTCCAGATTCATGGGAACGATCAAGCTCTGGTTGCCATCCCGCAGGTCTACGCTGCACCAGGCGGGAGCCTTTTCGATATGGTCTTTCTGGGGCCATTCATAGACATGACCGGGCTCAACCGGCGGGGGATAATAACCTACATGATACTTTGTTGCGTCCATCATTTTTATTGCCTCCATCAAAGTTTGTCTGCCCCTGAAAACCGGACAAAATAAAAATCCCGTCTCTCAAAGGCGTTTTTACCTTTGAGAGACGGGATGTAAATTTTACAAATACCCGCGGTACCACTCTCATTGCCGCCAGAGGGCGGCCGCTCTGCACGATCGGCTGTTTTATAGAAAGCAAACAGTGAATCGCTCCTGCAAGATAACGGTCAGGTTCCGGCTGCACCTAACGCAAAGCGCTCAGCGCAGCTGCTCAGGGGCCAGTGACGCAAAACCTTCCGCACCGCCTTGCACCAACCGGCGGCTCTCTGAAGCTGAAAGGAGATTGCTTTTTCCCCATCATTGCATTTGTGAATTGATAACAATATGAATTCTAGCAGGTTTCACATTCTGTGTCAAGATGAATTTTTGGGATTTGAACAAAATGACGAGAATGGGGAAAACTTTTTGGAAAAAAGAGAAAAAGAAAAGTTAGGAGGGAGGAGTTAGGAGTTGAAGGAGGCTATTGGAAATGTGAGATGGAGGATAAAACAACCGGTAGGGCGTGGTCACCTGACCACACCGAAACTTTGGGATATTTGAAAATCTGGAATCTATAATATGCCCTGCCCCACAGTAGGGGACGGCGTCCTCGACGTCCCGGGCGGGCCTTGCGGCAAATTTCATTATGGCATATATAGCTAGGCTCGGGAACGATCCCGACCGTTCCCGACGAACCATTTTATAATGTGCAACAAACACAAAAATGCTCTGTAGGGTGGGGTGACCTCACCCCGCCGCAGACGAACCCTGCTGCATTGTACACGGCAAATTCGCCTCAAGCTTGTAAATCATCTGTAGGGGACGATGCTCGCATCGTCCCGCGGACCTTGAACCAAACTGTACCTTACCCATCATAAAACAAAAACGCAGCACACGCTCTCCCAAATCCCGTGTGCTGCGAAAAAACATATTCTATGGCAACACCGCACACCTCGCCTAGCGGCTTAAGCACCACTGCTTCGGCGGCGCTGCGGCACGGCATTTGCGTTGCCAAAATGCTCGATAAGACATCCAGTATTATCTGCGCTTTTGGCTTAGCATCTGCCGCACCTCGCTCGCCGTATCGGCACTTAGAATTATGCGGTATTGCCCTATTTACTGCCGCACCGTGCTTAGATGGGTGGCCACCCACTTGATCAGCATATCCAGTGCCACCATGTTGCGGCCGCCTTCGGGCACGATCAAATCGGCTTTGCGTTTGCTGGGCTCCACAAACTGCTCGTGCATCGGCTTAACGGTGGTCAGGTACTGGTTCACCACGCTGTCCAGCGTGCGACCGCGCTCCTTAACATCGCGTACAATGCAGCGCAGAATGCGCACATCGGCATCGGTATCCACAAACACTTTCATATCCATCATATCGCACAGCTCCTGGCTGGCAAAAATCAGGATGCCTTCCACAATGATGACCGGGGCCGGATGTACCGTAATGGTCTTATCGCTGCGGTTGTGGATCGTGTAATCATATACCGGAACCTTCACGCTTTCGCCGCGGCGCAAAGCCTGCAGGTGCTGCACCAGCAGCTCGGTATCAAAGGAATCCGGGTGGTCATAGTTCAGCTTGCAGCGCTCTTCATACGGCAGCTCGTCATGCCGCTTATAGTAGCTGTCGTGGTTGAGCACGCTCACTTCATCCGCGCCAAAATGGTCCCGCAGGCGCTCCGTCAGGGTGGGTTTGCCGCTTCCGGTGCCGCCGGCAATGCCAATGATTATGCTTTTCATGCTTTCCTGCCTCGTTGTTCTTTATACTTCAAAACTGATTTCACGCCCGTGCGGATGGTAAGCACGGTACTTGACTCCCGCCATGTTGAACAGCCGCCGCGAAGCAATGCTGGCGTTGGTATCATGGTATTTATCCGAAAGATAGATGATTTCCCGGATGCCGCTCTGAATGATGGCCTTGGCGCACTCGTTGCAGGGGAACAGCGTCACATACACCCGCGAACCGCGCAGATCGCTGTGAGCACTGTTCAAAATGGCGTTCAGCTCCGCATGGCAGACGTACATGTATTTGGTCTCCAGCTCGTCACCTTCGCGGTCCCAGGGCATATCGTCATCATTGCAGCCGATGGGCATGCCGTTGTAGCCAAGGGAAAGGATCTTGTTTTCCGGGCTGACAATGCAGGCCCCTACCTGGCTGGAATCATCCTTGGAGCGCATGGCGGACAAAATAGCAATACCCATAAAGTATTCGTCCCAGCTGATGTAATCCTTGCGTTTCATGCTGTATACACAACCTTCCGGCAGGCATGGATCCCATGCCCTTATTTTTTGCTTCTATTATACCGTTGCGCGGGCTGTGGTGCAACCCCTAATCCGCATGGTTGTGCTGTGCGTGCAGGTATTTGCAGCGGGTGGCTTCGCCGCCGCGCAGGTGGCGCTGGGCTTTGTTATACAGCAGCACGGCGCGTACCTCCTGCCAAAGGCCGGGGGCCAGGTGCTGCAGGCGGCACTGGTCCTTCCACACGGTACTTTTGCTCACGCCGAACACCTGCGCTGCCGCCCGCACGGTAGCGCCGCTTTGCACCAGATACCGCCCAATCTGCACGGCGCGCTCTTCGGGGTCACCTTTCATAGAACATGCCCTCCCAACCGTTTTTTTTCAACGGTATGCGGCGCGCCGTCGGTTTATGCGGGCAGTGCTGGCGGGCCGGGCGCCGGCATGGTACAATACGTTCAGAACAAATATTTTTTTCAAATGCTGAAACACTTTGCCCTCCCGGTTCGTTATCCCAGTGTAAGGCCTTGCAAAAACAAACACAGGAGAATGCCCCATGTGCAGCATCAAAATTATTATCGTGGATAAAAACTGGAGATAAAACCGGGCCGCGCCCCACGGCCTGACCCAAAGGAGAACCCATGCTGGAAGAACTGTTTTGCGCCCACCGTGCGGAGCTGACCGCCTATTGCCGCGGGCTGTGCCGCAGTGATGCGGCCGCGCAGGATATGGTGCAGGAAGTGTTCCTGCGCGCATGGCAGAATATTGGTACATTGCAGGACCTTGGCCCCAGCCAGCGCCGGGCCTGGCTGTACCGCACGGCGCGCAACTTGTTTGTGGATGCCGTGCGCCGTACCGCGCGGGAAGCCGCCGCCCTGCCGGAGCTGGAGCCCGAACCGGAAACGCCGGATCCGGATTTTGCCGAAGCGGAAGCCCGCCGCCTGTTGGAATTGCTGCCACCGGCGGAGCAGGAGCTATTCCGCAAGCGCTACCTGGAAGGCTACACCGCAGCGGAACTGGGAAAAATGTACGGTTTGCCGCCTGCCACCGTGCGCACCCGGCTGGCCAAAGCCCGCCGATACTTAAGCCAATTATTGATGGAGGAATAAACGATGCCGAATAAACTACTGATTAAAGCAAACTTTGCGACCTGCGTAACGTGAAAGAAGAAACCCTTGCCGCCTATGATGTCATTGAAGTGCGGGCCAATGTGGTGGTGCTGAACGACCGCGCAAAAGAGCTGATTGCTCGTTATCCCGTTACCTTAAAATGTGACCTGGCAACGGACAACCCGAATATTGCCCTGCGCAGTGTGAACGGCGTGGCGGAGGTCACCCCCTGCGATGTACCCGAAGCAGACACAGTGCTGACGGTGAACGGCGAACTGAAAATTGCTTCCGGCTCGGCCGAAGTGCTGGCGCGGTATCTGCAGATTACGGTAAACGGGCAGGTATACTGCCCGCGCAGCCTGAGCGGAAAGCTGGGCAATGTGGCAGTGAACGGGCAGATCATCACCTGGCCGGACGGTGCAGTGCAACTGAAAAACACCGCCGTGCTGGACAGCACTTTTGCCCTGCGGGCCAAACCGGCCCTGTACTGGGCGGCCCGCTGTGTTGTGATGCTGGACCCCGCGCTGGATGTCGCTGCCCTGGCAAAGCAGGGCGTGCGGTTCGATACGCCCAGGGCAATTTTGGCCCAAAGCCTTGCCACACAGGCCGCCCCGCTGTTTGAGGATGATACCGACCTGGAAATTGTGCCGGACGGAACAGCCTACCTCAAGGATGATGCCGAACTGACCGCCGCGCTGATCCGCCGCAAGGGCAACAAACTGTATGTGGATGGCAGGCTGACCCTGACGGCGGAAAGCGCCGCCCTGCTGCCCCAGCTGGAATACTGCAAAGTGACCGGCACCGCCCTGGTGCCCGCCGCACAGGAGAAAGCATTTTCCGCCAGCTGTGTGCAGGCAGAGAAAGTTCAGACAGTGCGTGGCAGACTGTTGCAGGGCCAGGGCAGGGTACAGGTGGACTATTGGATGCTGGAGGCCCCGGACGGCCTTTGCGTAAAAGGGTGCGGCATGGTGGCGCTGACCCCGGAACTGGAACCGGAGCTGATTGCCGCAAAGCTGATGCTGTTGGAATGCGGCATGGTACAGTGCACCGCCGCACAAAAAGGTGCTGTGCAGCTGGTAGCCAAAGATGTGGGCTTTATCTCCGACGACAGCGGCAAGCCCACTGAGGACACGGATACTCACATGGTAAGGGCAGACCGATATGTGATGTGAGGGGACGGAACAATGAATAATGAATAGAGAATAATGCTTGTGTGACGCCCACCGCGTTACATTTGAATCAGGCCAGTCACTCCGGCAAAAGCGTTCCGGCCAGAGCGACCCGCCTATTTTATTTGTGCCGCCGCGGCGGCGCACTGACATGATTCTTTATTCTCTATTCCCTACTGTTTATCACGGGTAAGCACTTTTTATACGCAAGTAATAACTTTGTTATATCCGGGGTTTTCAGAACCGGGAAGATGCGGTATACTGGGCACAGAATACAAAACACGCGTGCTCTGGGGTGTATCTTAAGGCAGCACCGCATAATTCCCGCCTTACGGCAAAGCACCGCTCCGGCGGCTGCGGCACGGCATCTGCGTTGCCAAAATGCTCGATAATACACAAAGTATTATCTGCGCTTTTGGCTTTAGCAGCTGCCGCACCTCGCTCGCCGTATCGGCACTTAGAATTATGCGGTATGGCCTTAAAAATCCAAAGCCGCGCCAACAAAAAGGAGAATGCCTTATGAACCAGCATTATCTTCAGCTGTATGCCGATTTTATCGTCAAAGTCGGTGTCAATGTTCAGCCGCGCCAGAATTTTATCATCCGCTGCCCGGTCACCATGCCGGAGTTCGGCCATGCCTGCGTCAAAGCCGGGTATGAAGCCGGTGCTAAAAACTGCATCGTGCGTTGGGAGGATGACAAACTCAGCCGCCTGCATTATGAGTATGCCAAAGAGGAAGACCTGGCTGCCATGAAGCCCTATGAGCTGCGCAGCTACCTGGACTATGCCGAGGACCCGGATGGCTGCTGCACCCTGGCAATCCACGCCGCTGACCCCGAAGCACTGGCCGGGCTGGATGCCGCCAAGATCAACCGCGTCAACCTGGCCCGCCGCAAATTCCTGAAACCCTGGCAGGAATACACGATGAACGACCGTGTACAGTGGTGTGTGGCCGCTGTTCCGGCACCGTCCTGGGCCGCAAAAGTGTTCCCCGGCATCCCGGTGGAGGAAGCGATGGAAAAGCTGTGGGCACTCATCTTTGATGTCTGCCGCGTTTCCACCGGCGACCCTGTCAGCGCCTGGAAAGCCCATGTGGCCGAAGGCCGCCGCCACCGCGACCAGCTGAACGCCTGGAACCTGGACCACATCCACATGACCAGCTCCAACGGCACCGACCTGACCGTTGGTCTGGCAGATGATGCCACCTGGGAGGGCGCTTCCAGCAAGGCGGAAAACGGCACCGACTTTATCGCCAATGTGCCCACCGAGGAAGTGTTCTGCGCACCCCACCGTGAGCGGGTAAACGGCATTGTGTACGGCACCAAGCCCTATGTGTACAACGGCCAGCTGATTGAGGGCTGGCATGTGACCTTCAAGGACGGCAAAGTTGTTGAGCATGGCGCGGAGAAGAACGCCAGCCTGCTGGCTGAGCTGCTTTCCACCGACGAGAATGCCTGCCGCATTGGCGAAATCGCCCTGGTTCCGGCATCCAGCCCCATCAACCAGAGCGGCGTGCTGTTCTATAACACCTTGTTTGATGAAAATGCCGCCTGCCACATTGCTTTTGGCGCGGGCTATCCCACCAACATCAAGGGCGGCAGCAAGATGAACCGCACCGAGCTGCTGGCCAAGGGCCTGAACGATTCCGCTATCCATGAGGATGTCATGATCGGCGCGCCGGATACCAACGTCATCGGCACCACCAAGAACGGCAAAGAAGTGACGATCTTCACCAACGGTGAATGGGCATTCTGATACGGCAAAACAGATGCTACAGCCATAACATAAAATTATAACAGCAAAGCGCCGCCGCCCCACGCAGCAAGGTAGGGCGGCGGCGCTGTTTGTTTTGTGTTTTGTATAGAGAAAAACAAAGAAAATCTTGCCGGTTTAGCAGGTTTAAGCTGATTCACCCGATGCAGCAAATCCGCTTTTGCAGATCGCTTCAAGCTCCTGCAAGGGAATCTGTTCCTCCTGGTACTGGAACAGCAGTACCCGCAGCACTTTATTGCCGTCCACCAGCGTGCGGCAGTAGATGAAACCGTTGGCAGCATCGGCGGCGGTTTCGGGAAAGTTGTGCAGCCCGTTGGCTTTGCCTTCACGGTACATCGTCTGGGCCAGCTGCGGGTGATACATTCGTAATACTCTACATATAATGCACCACGCAGCCCATTCGCGCCGGCCTGGCCGTGGGCTTCATATTTGATAAAGGTCGGGGCCAGCGGCAACCGCTGCACCAGCACAAAACTGGCCGCGGGGGCGGCGTCGGCATCCAGCGCGGTGGGCTGCCCGGCGTAATCGTCCAGGGTGGCAAACGGCAGGGGAGCGGTGTAATCTTCCAGCGGAATGCTGCCGTGCCGGCTCTTTTCCATGGCAGAACCGGCAAAGGTCCACACAATGGTCAGCACAAACAGCAGCGCCGCCAGCACCCGCCCAACCAGATACCGCCCGGCACCCTTACGCCAGTTTTTGTGACGCTCCGGCTCCGCACCGTGCGTTAACCGGGCAGAAAACCGGTACAGCAGCACGGTGTTATGTACCACGCTGACCAGCGCGGCGGCCAATAGCCCCAGATAGCAGAAGCTCAGCCAGCCCAGCTCCACAAAGTCGATCACCGGCGTGTGCCAGACGCCCATAGCGTACCGCACCCAGAACGTTACCAGCCAGTAAGCCAGCAGCCCGGCGGGGGCGAATACCTGCCGCTTGGCATAGCGCAGGCTGAGCGCCTGTACCTGCGGGTCGGTGTTCAGCTCCGGCGCATCACTATCCTCGCAGGCGTACAGGAAAAAGTCTCCCACGGCGGTAACATAATACCAGCCGCATTCCTGCGCCAGGGCGCGTTCCTCGCCATCCGGGGTGCCGGGGGCAGAATCTAAAATGTTTCCGGCGCAGGCTTGGCGTTCAGCCGGTAGCGCACGGCTTTGGGCTGACTGCAGCGGAAGCGGGCAAAGTTCTGGCCGATTGTTACAGGCACAAGCCCCTGTGCGGCCATATCGCCCAGCCAGCTTTCCAGCCCCTCAATGTCAGACAGTGGGCAGGGGATGGGCTGCCAAAGGGGTTGCAGCGTGCTTTGGTCATGGTCGTCAAGCTCCTTTCCCGGCAGGGCAGCGGGGGCAAAAGCGCCCTGCGCCGCCGCGGCCGCGTTTTGTAGGCAGAGCTGCAGCCGGGTACACTCGGCTGTATAGGCGGCTCTGCCTGCGGGGGTGATCTGATAATACCGCTTACAGCCCAGAACGGACGTTTCGGCAATCAGGCCTTCTTTTTCAAACTTGCCCAGCAGGGTATACAGCGTTGCCGGGCCAATCTTGACCCGCCCGGCGGTGATCTCTGCGGCAAATGCGGTGATCTCAGTGCCGCAGCGCTCACCCTGGGTCAAGGCCATCAACAGGTAAAACATAGATTCCGTCAGGCTCTCCAGCGCCTGTTTCGGCATGGGGCAGCACCTCCTTTGGTAACAAACCGTAATATCGTAACACGATATCTTATAACGATATTATACCGGAAGCACGCTGCGCCGTCAAGAGCCGGGCGCATAAAAGGCGGCCAAAAGGGATATTTTGGTTACAATTTCGCGCAAAATGAGCCAAACCCCTTGCATTTTTTGCCGCGGTATGCTATATTCTTATTGTTCGATGATGATTTTTATGGAAAGTGGGCTGTCAAAGGTCCGCTTTCTTTTTATGATAGGGAGATTTTTTATGGCCAAAGGCAAAACCATCAGCCCGGCGGTGCCGCAGCCGTTGTGGAAGCACTTGTCCGCCCCACGGTCGAAGGTTTCGGCCTGCGCCTGTGGGATGTCCGCTTTGAAAAAGAAGGCCCGGACTGGTTCCTGCGCGTTCTGATCGACCGCGACGAGCCGCTGGACACGGACACCTGCGAGGCGGTTTCCCGCGCCATCGACCCGATTCTGGACGAGGCTGACCCCATTGACCAGAGCTACTACCTTGAAGTCGGCAGCCCCGGCCTGGGCCGCCGCCTGACCCGCCCCGAACACTATGAACAGCTGAAAGGCCAGAAATGCGCTGCCCACCTGATCCGCCCGGACGAACAGGGCCGCCGCGATGCGGAGGGCATTCTGGAAGGGCTTTCCGCTGACGGCATGGTGACGCTGAAAAGCGATGACGGGGATTATACCTTCCCGGTAAAAGCCGCAGGGTATGTAAAACTGTGTGACGATGAAGATTTGTTTTGAGCGATATTGAACGGAGGACTAACATGGCAACGAATAACAACGAATTTTTTGACGCACTGGCCGCACTGGAAAAGGAACGCGGACTGCCGGCAGACTACCTGATCGATAAGATCAAGGCCGCCATTGTCATTGCTGTCAAAAAGGACTATGAGGTCGAGGACGATAACGTCGTTGTGGATATCGACCCCAACATCGGCGCATTCCGCGCAAGCCTTTTGCAGGACATTGTGGAGGAAGTTGAGAACCCCCACACCCAGGTCAGCCTGGAAGATGCCCAGAAGATCCGCAAGACCTATAAAGTGGGCCAGCGCCTTGTTACCCCCCTCAAGACCAAAGAGTTTGGCCGCATTGCCGCCCAGACCGCAAAGCATGTGATCCGCCAGGGCCTGCGCGAAGGCGAGCGCAGCCTGCAGTGCAGCGAGATGCAGTCCCGTGCACACGAGATCATCACCGGCACCGTTACCGCTGTGGATGCAGAGCGCGGCAACATCGTGCTGGATCTCGGCAAGGGCGGCAGCGCTGTTCTGCCCAAAAACGAGCAGGTGCCCGGCGAACACTTTACCGAAGGCCAGATGGTCCAGGTTTATGTGGTCGATGTTCTGGCAACCGAGCGCGGCCCCCGCGTGACCATCAGCCGCACCCATCCCGGCCTGGTCAAGCGCATGTTTGAGCTGGAAGTGCCCGAAATCTATGACGGCACCGTTGAGATCAAGGCCATTGCCCGTGAGGCTGGTGCCCGCACCAAGATGGCTGTGTGGAGCAAGAACCCCGATGTTGACCCCGTCGGTGCCTGCATCGGCGCCCATGGCTCCCGCGTGGAAAAGATCGTGGAAGAGCTGGGCGGCGAAAAGATCGATATCATCCGCTGGAGCGAGGACATCAACGAGTTCATCTCCGCAGCTCTGTCCCCGGCAAAGGTTGTCAAGGTGGAGCTGCTGCCCGGCGAAACCAAGAGCTGCCGCGTGACCGTGCCTGACCACCAGCTGAGCCTTGCCATTGGCAACAAGGGCCAGAATGTGCGCCTGTGCGCCCACCTGACTGGCTATAATATTGACATCCGCCCGGAATCCGGCTACTATGGCGAGGAGGACGAAACCCCGGCTGAACAGCCGGCCGAAGCCCCCGCCGCCGAGACCGCCCCGGAAACCGGCAAGGAATAATGAGCACACGCCGTGCAATGCGGCGCTGAGACTGAAAAGAGGTCAGCCATTTGCAACAAAAACCGCAAAAAAGGTGCCGGTGCGCCGGTGCGTTGGTGCAACACCCAAAAACCGAAAAAAAAAGAACTGGTGCGCATTGTGCGCAGCCCCGAAGGTGAAGTCAGCGTGGATCTGACCGGCAAGCGCTCCGGCCGCGGCGCATACCTGTGCCCGTCGGCAGCGTGCCTGGCCAAAGCACGCAAGGCCAAGCGGCTGGAACATGCCTTTGGTGTGCCGGTGCCGGATGAGGTGTTTGAGCGCCTGACCGAGGAGATGGCCTGTGCCGAGCAGGCAGTAAAGGAGGCGATGCCCCGTGGCGAATGATAAGGACCCATTGTTGGGTGCATTGGGAATTTGCCGCAAAGCCGGCAAGCTGCTGCACGGCTATGACCGTGTGGAAGAAGCTGTGATGCGGGGCAAGGCATGCCTGGTGCTGCTGGCCTGCGACGCCAGCAAGCGCACCACGCAGCATATGCAGGATACCTGCCGCGGGGTGATCCCCTGTGCGGTGATGCCGCTGAAAGGCGAGGACCTGCGCATGCTTACGCCAAAGCCTGCTGCCGTATTTGCGGTTACGGACGAAAACCTTGCACACCTGTGTGCAGGCTACCTCAAAAAGCAAGTGAAGGAGGATTCAGCCAATGGTTGATTTCAAATACAAAGTTACGGATATTGCAAAAGATTTTGGCATCAGCACCAAAAAGGTTATCGAGACTTTTGCGGAGCTGACCGGCGAGACCCGCAAGACGGGCGCGACCTTTGAAGAAAACGAGGTCAACGCTCTGCTGGAAGCCCTGACCCGCGAAACCGCCGTCAAGGACCTGGGCGAGTATCTGGCATCCGGCAAGGAGCCGCAGCCCGTCAAGCAGGAGACCAAAAGCCCGAAGCAAAGCCCCAGGCGAAAAAAGAAGAGCCGAAGCCGGAGGCCGCTAAGCCCCAGCCCAAGCAGCCCAAGCAGCCGGAAGCCCCCAAGGCAGAGCCGAAAGCGGAGCAGGCCAAGCCCGCCCAGAATGCGCAGCCCAAGGCAGCACAGCCCAAACCGGTCCAGCAGGAAAAGCGCAATGATAAGCGCAATGATAACAAGCAGGCCGAAAAGCGCAGCGAAAAGCGCGTGACGATGCAGGAGCTGGCCAGCGAGACCGGCATCAAGGAGCCCGTCGCCACCGAGCAGGTCAAGGTTGACCGCGCCCAGGTGTCTGTGGATACCCGCACCGTGGATGTGAACGTGGATAAGTTCAGCGCCCGCTATGATGACCTGGCCGACAGCCGCAATATGCCCAGCAAGCGCAAGAACGCCCCCACCGGCAAAAAAGAAAAGTTCAACAACCGCAATAACCGCCGCGGCCAGCAGTTTGGCCGCCGCCGTGAAACCGAAGCCGAGCGCCTGCAGCGCATCCAGCTGGAAAAGGCCCGCAACGCCCAGCTCAAAATCTCCATCCCCGATGAGATCACCGTTGGCGAGCTGGCTACCCGCCTGAAGCAGAACGTGGCCAAGGTTGTTGCCAAGTTCATGCAGATGGGCGAAATGCACGCTGCTTCCGATGTGATCGATTTTGATTCCGCCGCCCTGATCGCAGAGGAATTCCACGCAAAGGTGGAGCATGAAGTTCATGTTTCTATCGAAGAGCGCCTGTTCACCCAGGAAGAGGACAGCGCCGATCAGCTGGTCGAACGTCCGCCGGTCGTTGTTGTTATGGGCCACGTTGACCACGGCAAAACTTCCATCCTGGACCGCATCCGTTCCACTAACGTTACCGCAGGCGAAGCCGGCGGCATTACCCAGGCCATCGGCGCTTACCAGGTCAATGTCAACGGCAGCCCCGTTACCTTCCTGGATACGCCGGGCCACGAAGCCTTTACCGCCATGCGTGCCCGCGGCGCGGATATGACCGATATCGCGGTTCTGGTCGTTGCTGCCGATGACGGCATCATGCCCCAGACCATCGAGTCCATCAACCACGCTAAGGCTGCCAACGTCAAGCTGATCGTTGCCATCAACAAGATGGATAAGCCGACCGCTAACCCGGAGCGCGTGAAGGAACAGCTGACCAAGTACGAGATTGTGCCCGAAGACTGGGGCGGCGAAACTGCCTGCATCCCCGTGTCTGCCGCTACGGGCGCAGGCATCCAGGACCTGCTGGAACGCATTGTTCTGGAAGCAGAGGTCATGGAGCTGAAAGCCAACCCCAACCGCCGCGCCAAGGGTGCCGTTGTGGAAGCCCGCCTGGATAAGGGCCAGGGCACCATTGCCACCCTGCTGGTTCAGAACGGCACCCTGCACAAGGGCGACTGTCTGATTGCCGGTACCGCCGTTGGCCGTGTGCGTACCATGCGCAACGATAAGGGCGTTGAGATCGAATCCGCCGGTCCTTCCACCCCTGTGGAGATCACCGGCCTGACTGAAGTGCCCACCGCCGGCGATATCTTCGAGGCTGTTGAGGATGAACGCCTGGCCCGTGAACTGGCTGACAAGCGTACCACCGAAGCCAAGGAAAAGCAGTTTGCTGCTTACACCAAGGTCACCCTGGATAACCTGTTTGACCAGATGGCCCAGAACGATATGAAGGAACTGCCCATTGTTGTCAAGGCTGACGTTCAGGGCAGCGCCGAAGCTGTGAAACAGAGCCTGGAAAAGCTCAGCAACGATGAAGTGCGCGTGCGCGTCATCCATGCCGGTGTTGGTGCAATTTCCAAGTCCGATGTTTCTCTGGCCGATGCTTCCAACGCCATCATCATCGGCTTTAATGTCCGTCCGGACGCTGTTGCCAAGGCCGAAGCCGAGCAGGCCGGTGTTGAAATGCGTATGTACCGCGTCATTTACGATGCCATCAACGATGTCTCCGACGCTATGAAGGGTATGCTGGCTCCCAAGGTGCGCGAAGTCGCCTTGGGCGAAGCACAGGTTCGCCAGGTCTACAAGATTTCCAGCGTTGGCACTGTTTCCGGCTGCCGTGTTACTTCCGGCAAGATCACCCGCGATGCCCAGCTGCGCCTGGTGCGTGACGGTATCGTCATCTGCGAGGATGCCATTGCATCCCTGAAGCGCTTCAAGGATGACGCCAAGGAAGTGGCCGAAGGCTATGAATGCGGCATCACCCTGCAGAAGTTCTCCGACGTCAAAGAGGGTGACGTATTCGAGTGCTTCAAGCTGGAAGAATACCGCGATTGATCCGGCATTGAGCCGTTCCCGCTTGTTTGACAAGCCCCGCAGGGGGCTTTATGAGGTAAAGTTATGCCAAGCAAAAACCATGGCCGTATGGCACAGGATATGAAACGCGAGCTGATCGCCATTATCGGCGAAATGAAGGACCCCCGCGTTTCGGGTGGTCTGCTGACTGTGACCCGGCTTGATGTTACCCCGGACCTGGATGTCGCCAAGGTGTACATCAGTGTAATGGGGCGCGAAGGCGGCGCGGACCCGGTGGTGAAGGCCCTGAACAAAGCTTCGGGCCATATCCGCACCGAAGTCAGCCGCCGCATGCACATCCGCAAAGCCCCGCGCTTTGTGTTTACCAAGGATGACAGCGCTGCTTACGCAGTGCACATTGACCAGCTGCTGCAGGATATTGAAAAGCACACCCTCAGCACCGGCAGAACCGGAAGAGCAGGAATAACCTGCCCAGACTGTATCTGAAAAGTCGAAAAATTAGTCTGTTTTTACAAACACAGCCGGATTTTGCGCTAAAAAATCTTGGAATCCACAAAGGATTCCTGCGGCTCTTTGCTTTACATCCTGCTTGTGCTTGCGAAATATCTGTCATTTTCGTTGCTTTCAGATACATCTTAACTGGTGCTGCAGCCAGTCATCGACCAAAACGCGCAGTTGAAATTTACGCTTGCAGCTGCGCCTTCCCAAAGGCCGGAACCAACGGGGGAGAGGGAATAGCCCCCAATCGCGGCCGAGAAAAGAGGAGCCTTATGACCGAATCTGTGGATCGGCAGACAGCCGTGCTGCGTCTGCGCGGCGCGGACGATATCCTGATCCTTTGCCACAAAAACCCCGATGGCGATACCATGGCTGCGCCGGTGCACTGTATCTTGCGCTCAAGGCGCTGGGCAAAAACGCCGCGATTTTATGCAGCGACCCCATCCCCAAAATGTATGATTATATGGAGCTGCGCTGGTTTGACGGCAGCTTTAACCCTGCATTTGTGGTGGCGGTGGATGTTGCCAGCATCCAGCTTTTTGGCGAAAACAACAATGTGCCGCAGTATGCTGCCCATACCAACCTTTGCATTGACCACCATGCCAGCAACAGCGGCTATGCCTATGAAACCCTGCTGGATCCCGGCGCCGCCGCGGCCTGTGAGTTTTTGCTGGATGTGATCGTGGATATGGGCGTGACCATTACGCCGCAGATCGCCAACTGCCTGTATACCGGCATTGCAACCGATACCGGCTGCTTTAAGTTTGCCAGTACCACGCCCCCGCACCCATATGGCGGCGGCCCGCGTGATGGAAGCCGGTGCCGATGTGGAAAAACTGAATGCCCGCCTGTTTGAATCCCGCTCCCATGCCCGCATAACTGCGGAACGCATGGCGATGGAAAGCCTGGAATATTATTTCGACGACCTGTGCGCCGTGATCTGCCTGACCTGGGACCAGATCGAATCTTCCGGCGTGGCGGGTGCCGAGCTGGAGGACCTGACCAGCCTGCCGCGCTCCATTGAAGGCGTGGAGGTTGGCCTGACCTACCGCCAGCAGCGGGATGGCAGCTTCCGCATCAGCGTGCGTACATCGGGCAGCATTGATGCCTGCAACATTGCGCGCCGCCTGGGCGGCGGCGGCCATACCCGCGCAGCCGGGTGCGAGATCAGCGGCAACCTGGATAACGCCAAGCATGCCGTGCTGGAGGAAGTCCGCAAGGAGTTGCAGCGCTGCGGCTTGCTGGATCAGGACGCTGGTTGAAGGCCAGCTGCACCACAACGCGCAGCACACGGGGATGCAGCACACGCCTGTAAACCTGCAAGATGGCACCGTCTGCTTGCCGCCGCAAGGCTGGCACCGCAGCTGGGTGCTGCTGCCGAATGCAGCACAATAAACTGAAAAGGAAAACCCCAATGAATACTTGTGCCATTCTCCCAGTTGATAAACCTGCGGGCTGGACCAGCTTTGATGTGCTGGCCAAGCTGCGCGGTGCGCTGGGAACGCGCAGGCTGGGGCACGCGGGCACACTGGATCCTATGGCGACTGGTGTGCTCGCCGTGTTTATCGGCAATGCCACCGCCGCGGCGGATCGCCAGCCTGACCATGATAAAACCTATGAAGCTACCATTCGCCTTGGCCTGCGCACCGATACCGGCGATGTGACCGGCACTGCGCTGGAAACCGCTCCTGTTACGGTGGGTGAAGCAGAGCTGAAAGCCGTTTTGCCGCAGTTTATGGGCCGGCAGATGCAGCTGCCGCCGATGTATTCAGCGGTCAAGATCAACGGCCAGCCGCTGTACAAGGCGGCCCGCAAAGGCCAGACGGTGGAGCGCACCCCGCGCCCCATCACGATTTATGAGATTACCTACCTAGGCAGCCCGGCACCGGGGATTATACCATCCGAGTCAGCTGCTCCAAGGGCACCTACATCCGCGTTCTGGCGGAGGATATTGGTACAGCTTTGGGCGTGCCCGCCACATTGGCGGCACTGCGCCGCACCCGCGCCGGGGCGTTCAAGATTGAGGAATGCCACACCCTGCCGGAAATCCTGGCTGCTGCCGAAGCAGGTACCCTGCAGCAAAGTGGATGGCTGCTGCCAGTGGAACACGTGTTTGCCTCGCTGCCTGCCCTGACGGTGGACGATGCAGTGAAAAAGCACCTCTTCAACGGCTGCCCCACCAGCCACTACCGCGCACAGGACGGCAAATACCGCGTGTATGATGCCGCAGGTACCTTTTTGGGGCTTGCCAACGTGACGCAGGGTGTGCTGCAGGTGGAAAAGATCTTCTGCGAGCGGGCGTGAACGCCTGCACCCAAACCGCAACGGGCAGAACCGCTGTCCGCTCAACAACAGGAAGTATGCCAACTACCATGAATATTTTGAATACACTGGCCCCGGTGTGCGCACCCAACGGCAGCGCCGTGGCCTTTGGGCTATTTTGACGGTGTTCACCTTGGGCACCGCCGTGTGCTGGGGGCAGCGGTGGAATACGCCGCAGCCCACGGCCTGACCCCCGCGGCTTTTACCTTCAGCCTGCCGGGCGGGCAGTCGCTCAAGGGCGGGCGTATCTTGTCCGCTGGGCAAAGCATGCCCGCGTTGCCGCTTTGGGCATTACCGCCTATATGGAACCCCCGTTTGAATCCTTCCGCAGCTTAAGCCCGGAAGATTTCGTCAACAAAATTCTGGTGGAATGCTTTGCCGCCAAGGCGGTGTTCTGCGGCGATAACTTTACCTTTGGCGCATATGCCGCCGGGAATGTGGACCGCCTGAAGGAGCTGTGCGCCCCGCTGGGCATCGCCGTGACCATTGTGGACATGGCACAATACGGCGGGCAGACGGTTTCCTCCACTCGCATCCGTGCCGCGCTGGAGGAAGGCCGCATCGAGGATGCCAACGCCATGCTGGGGGCACCCTACTGCATTGACTGGCCGGTGCGCCACGGCAAGGGCATCGGCACCTCCAAGCTGGGCAAACCCACCATCAACCAGAACTATCCCGCAGACGCTTTGCAGCCCTGCACCGGCGTGTACCTGACCCGCATCTGGCTGGATGGCCGCTGGTGGCCATCTGCAACCGGTATTGGCCGCCGCCCCACCGTGGATGCCGCCAACGCCCCTGTTACCTGCGAAACCTATGTGCCGGGCTACCATGGCGATACCTATGGCCAGACGCCGGTGCTGGAATTCCACCACTACCTGTGCGCTGTGCGCAAGTTTGGTACATTGCAGGAGCTGGCAGACCTGATCGAAACTGCTGCCCAGCAAAGCATTGCCTATTTTGTCGCAAAGGAGGAAGCGTAATGCGCCGTAAGGATCGTGAAGTGGCGGACCTGGAGGGCCAACTTGCCATTTTGGAACAGTGCCCCGTCTGCCGCGTTGCCATCAACGACCCGGCATCCGGCGTGCCGTACCTTGTTCCGCTGAACTTTGGTATGGCCGCCGGGCCGCAAAGCCTGACGCTGTATTTCCACTGTGCCCCCGTTGGCACCAAGCTGGACCTGCTGCGCGCTGACCCCAATGTGAGCTTTGAAGCTGACTGCCCCGGCACCGTAAGCGGCGGGGCAACCTCCTGCACTTATGGCATGAACTACCAGAGCGTCATTGGCCGCGGGACCGTCCGCTTTGTGGAAGGCGGGGAAAAGCTGACCGCCCTGCAGGCGCTGATGCAGCATTACCACTGCCCGGACCTGCCCTTTGAGCCGGAAATGGTGGAACACACCACGGTTTTGGCCCTGGACGTTGCTGCCATGACCGGCAAACGCCGCACATCGTTTTAAGGGCGGGACCCATCATCCGAGGAATTCGGAAGAAATTCGGAGGATACTGATTTGGAACGTAAAAAACTGGCTCCTGGTGTATTTATCACCACATTGGATGCCGAAAAATTTAACCGCTGCCGCATTACCATCCATCTGCGCTACCCGGCATTGCGCCGCAGCGCAACGGATGCCGCTGTGCTGCCGCTGGTGCTGGAACGCGGCTATGCGGGCTGCCCGGATATGACGGAGCTTTCCCGCAAATTGGCGCGGCTGTACGGTGCCGACCTTGGCGTGGACCAGAGCAGCGCCGGAATTGACCGCGTGCTGACGGTGGACATCTGCGGCATCAAGGATCGCTTTGCCCTTGACGGTGAGAATCTGACCCGTGAATATGCCGATATCGCCTTTGGTACCATCTTTGAGCCGTACCTGATTGATGGTGTGTTTGACCCGGAGGCTGTGCGCATTGAAAAAGAATCCCTGGCCCGCCGCCTGGATGCCGAGTTCAACAATAAGCGCCTGTACTGTGTGCGCCAGGCCCGCCGCAAATTTTACGGCGATTCCCCGGCAGGCATTGAGTTGGGCGGCTACAAAAGTGACCTGCCCAACGTAACGCCCCAGACTCTGAAAGCCGAGTATGACCGCATCCTTTCGCTGGCATCCATTGATGTGATGGTGCAGGGGCGGATCCCGCCCTGGTGGAAGAGCTGCTGCTGCAAAAGCTGGCTGGCGCTGCCCGCAGCCCCCAGCGCTTTGCCATGCCGCTGGCCATGCCCATTATTGAAACCCAGCACTTCAGCGAGGAAATCCCCGGCCTGACCCAGGCCAAGCTGTGTATGCTGTTTACCCGCGGCACGCCGGAGGACCTGCCCAGCATTACCGTAATGCGGATGGCAATGAGCGTGTTTGGCGGCTCCACCACCAGCCGCCTGTTCCGCAATGTGCGCGAAAAACAGAGCCTTTGCTATTACTGTGGTTCCAGCGCTCTGCGCGCCACCGGTGTGATGATGGTGGATTCCGGCGTGGAGCCGGGCCGCGAAGCCCAAGCCGAAGCTGCGATCCTGAAAGAACTGAACGACCTGTGCACCGGCCCTATCACCGAACAGGAAATGGACGACTGCCGCCGCAGCCTGCTTTCCAGCCTGGATTCGCTGGGGGATTCCCTCGGAGGACTGGAAAGCTGGTACTATGGCCAGATCCTGCGTGACGAAGCGCTGGCCCCGCCGGAATACGGCAAGGTGCTGACCAACGCCGTTACGGCGGACGAAGTGCGCGAAGTGCTGCAGAGTTACCATTACTCTGTTGGCTACACGCTGACGGCAAAAGGGGAGGGGGAAAACGCATGATGGAACACGCAGAACACAGCCCGGCTGCCATCCGGGAAAAAGCCGCGGGGGCGGTCAACTGCCAGAGCGTGACCCTGCCCAGCGGCTTGACGGTTTTGTGCCGCACTATGCCGGGCTACAGCTCGGTACACGCCATGTACGCCACCAACTTTGGTTCCGTTGTGCGGGAATTTACCCTTAACGGCAAACGGATCCAGCTGCCCGCCGGTACCGCGCACTTTCTGGAACACAAAATGTTTGAATCCGAGCAGGGCGATGCGTTCGACCTGTATGCCAAAACTGGCGCTGCGGCAAACGCTTTTACCAGCTATGACCGCACCTGCTATATTTTTACCGCAACCGGCATGACGGATGAAAACCTGGATATTCTGCTCAACATGGTCGGTCATCCCTGGTTTACCAAGGAGACCATCGCCAAGGAGCAGGGCATCATCGGGCAGGAAATCAAAATGTATGACGACAGCCCGGATTGGCGGCTGCTGACCGCACTGTTCCGCTGCCTGTATAAAAGCCATCCCATCCGGGACGATATCGCCGGCACCACCCAGAGCATTGCCGAGCTGACGCCCGAACTGCTGTACGCCTGCACCGATGCGTTCTACCGCCCCGGCAACATGGTGCTTTCCGTTGCGGGCAACATCACGCTGGATCAGGCTGTGGAAGCCTGCCGCCGCAACGGTGTGTATGACGCAGTGGAACCCCCGCAGGTGGAAGCCATCTTCCCGCAGGAAGCCGATACGGTGCAGCACAAAGAAACCACCTTTACCATGCCGGTCAACAAGCCCTGCTTTGCCCTTGGCTACAAGGAAGCCGCCATCAACCGCGGCGATACCCGCATGGAGGTCATCGCAGACCTGCTGCCGGACCTGATCTGCGGCGGGCTGACGAATCTGTACCGCAAGCTGTATGATGAATCGCTGGTCAACCCGGAGTTCAGCGGCGATTATCTTTCCACCGAGGGAGCCTGCATCATCGCTTTTACCGGTGAAAGTGAGACCCCGCGTGAGGTTGCTCAGATGGTGCGGGATGAAATTGCCCGCCTGCGCCAAAACGGTGTAGACCCGGAGCTGTTTACCCTGGTCAAAAACCAGATGTACGGCGAAATGCTGGCTGATGTGGAGAATGTGGACGATGCCGCCGAGGAGATGGGCATGGCCTTCCTGAAAGGCCGCACCCTGGCAGATGAAATTGAAGCGCTGGCCACTTTGACCGTTGACGATGTGAACAAGGCACTGCAAACCATGCTGCTGGAAGAAAACAGCGCCTATATCCAGATCGACCCGAAGGAATGAGGTGTAATGGCAGATGTCTTTTGATGTTCAGTTTCCCGGCCTTGGGCTGGAATTTACCATCAACCGCGTTGCGCTCAGCATTGGCGGTTTCAACATTTACTGGTACGGTGTGATCATCGCCGCGGGCATGGTGCTTGCCATGCTGTTTGCTTTCCGCAATGCGGATGATTTCGGCATCAACTCCGACCGCCTGATCGATGTGATCCTGGTGGGCGCGGTCATGGCAATCGTCTGCGCGCGCATTTATTATATTGTGTTTGCGCCGTTCAAGTATGAAAGCATCTGGCAGATGATCGATATCCGCCAGGGCGGTATTGCCATTTACGGCGCGGTCATCGGCGCATTTGTGTTTGGCGGTCTGATGGCCAAGATCCGCCGCATTCCCATCCTGCCGCTCTTTGATCTGGTTGGGATATGCTTCCTGATTGGTCAGGGCGTGGGCCGCTGGGGCAACTTTGTCAACCAGGAAGCTTTCGGCAGCAACACCACGCTGCCCTGGGGCATGTACAGCGAGGGTACCTATAACTACCTGCTCAGCGTACAGGCCACCCTGGCCGCTGAGGGCGTTACTGTGGACCCCACCAGCCGGTACACCCGACCTTCCTGTACGAGAGCATCTGGTGCCTGGTGGGGGTTGTGCTGCTGGCAAGCCATATCAAAAAGCGCCGCTTTAACGGCGAACTGTTTCTGCTCTACATCATCTGGTACGGCCTGGGCCGCTACTGGATCGAGGGGCTGCGCACCGATGCGCTGATGGTCACTTCCACCCTGCGTACCAGCCAGCTGGTGGCACTGGTGTCTGTGGCCACGGCGGTGGTGCTGCTGGTGGCCGGGTTGCAGCGATTTAAGGGCGCGCAGCTGATGGTGCCGCTGCAGGTGAGCAACCTGAAAAAACTGGATGCCGCCGGAACTTATTTTGTGGTGGATGAACTGCCCGCAAGTGCGTCCCATCGCGAATTTGTTCAGGCCACTGCCGCCATGAACCGCCGCCTGGAGGAATTTGACCTTGACGAAGCGGAAACATTGGAAGATAATAATGACAATGGTGAAGCGATAGAAGAGGGGAATGTGGTAGCCGAACCCCAGCAGCCCGCCGAAGCGCCGGAAACCCCGGCCCCGGAGGACGAAGCAGGGGAGTAACGTTTAGGTGCATCCTGCACCTGAAAACCGCAGGAGGGAATGCAAAGATGAGTGCACAGATCATTGACGGAAAGGCCCTTGCGGCCGCAACCAAAGCCGAAGCTGCCGCCGAAGCAGCGGCCCTGAAAGCCAAGGGCATCGAACCCTGCCTGGCTGTGATTCTGGTGGGCGAAAACCCCGCCAGCCAGGTGTATGTGCGCGGCAAGGTAAAGGACTGCGGCGAATGCGGCATCAAGAGCCTGGAACTGCGCATGCCGGAAACCACCACCCAGGAAGAACTGCTGGCCAAAATTGCAGAGCTGGCAGCCGACAAAACCGTAAACGGCATTCTGGTTCAGCTGCCGCTGCCCAAAGCAGATCGATGAGCACGCCGTGATTGACGCCATCCCGCCGGAAAAGGACGTGGACGGTTTTTCCCCTGTCAACGTGGGCCGTATGCAGATCGGCCAGCCCTGCTTTTTGCCCTGCACCCCGGCGGGCTGCATCCGCATGGTCGAATCTACCGGCACCAAAATTGACGGCAAAAACGCCGTGGTCATCGGCCGTTCCAACATTGTGGGCAAGCCCGCAGCCCTGTTGCTGCTGGCTAAAAATGCAACCGTTACGGTCTGCCATTCCCACACGGCCAACCTGAAAGAAATCTGCGCCAACGCGGATATTCTGGTTGCCGCCGTTGGCCGCGCTGGTTTTGTGACCGGCGATATGGTCAAGCCCGGCGCTGTGGTGATCGATGTTGGCATCAACCGCGGTGCGGACGGCAAGCTGCACGGCGATGTGAACTTTGAGGAAGCAAGCGACGTGGCGGGTTACATCACCCCGGTGCCCGGCGGCGTTGGCCCCATGACCCGTGCCATGCTGATGAAGAACACCACCCAGGCTGCCGCTATGCAAAATGGCGTTGCTATTTGAAATTATTTCAAAAAGTATCTTGACGGAACCGGGCGCATGTGGTATGATAATTAGGCCGCATGGCATGGGCTCTGCAAGTGTGTGCATTTGCACGCCGCCCCGCATCCAGCGAGACTTATTGAAAGAGGTTATCACATGTACGCAGTTATTCTGACCGGTGGCAAGCAGTACAGCGTCAAAGTTGGCGACAGCATTTTTGTTGAGAAGCTGAACGCTGAGGCTGACAGCGAAGTCACCTTCGAAAAAGTCCTGGCCGTTGGCGAGGAGGGCGCTGTTAAGGTTGGCGCTCCCGTTGTTGAAGGCGCTACCGTTGTCGGCAAGGTCATCAAGAACGGCAAGGGCAAGAAGCTCAACATCATCACCTATCGTCCCAAGAAGGGTAGCATGGTTCGCAAGGGCCATCGTCAGCCCTACACCAAGGTGGAAATCACCGCGATCAACGGCTAAGGAGGTTAAGCACAATGGCACATAAGAAAGGCGTAGGTTCTACCAAGAACGGCCGTGATTCCGAGTCCAAGCGCCTCGGCGTGAAGCGCGGCGACGGGCAGTTCGTGCTGGCCGGCAACATTCTGGTCCGTCAGCGCGGCACCCACATCCATCCGGGTGAGGGCGTCGGCATCGGCAGCGATGACACCCTGTACGCTCTGGTTGATGGCCGCGTTCATTTCGAGCGCGTTGGCCGTGACCGCAAGCGCTGCACTGTCAAGCAGTAAGTAACCTTTTAAGGGCGGGCCGTGCGGCTCGCTCTTTTCTTTTGCCCAAAGGCGAGAACAGGCGGGGAAACGTGGCAAAAGAGTAGCAAGGTAGAGGGCCGATTGCAAAACCCCGGCAAGTTCTGTAGGGGACGATGCGAGCATCGTCCCGCGGTACATTACCCTATTTGCTCGCCTCAATCTTTTGCCGCCTATCCCGCCCTGCGGGCCGATGACGAGCATCGGCCCCTACAAACCCTTTGCAATGTTTGCAGCGATAAGCAAGGTTTCTCTACGGCAGGGTGAGGGCATCCTGCTCTACAAATATTTTTAATGTTTGCGGCTAGTCATAAAAAGCGATGTAGGGAACGGTCTCGACCGTTCCGACAACGATGCCCAGATGCGTACCCTAAAAAGAAAATATTCCCGCTATTCTGCGTACACACTATATTATAAAATCATAGACTAACCAATCAATCCAACCTTTAATATCCGATTCTGTGCCGCCATTGGCGGTACACCATCATGTTTCATTATTCACGATTCTTTGTATTTGCAACACCCCTAAAGGAGGTAACACATGCCCAGTACCAGTAATTTTATTGATGTCGCAACCATCTGGCTGCACGCCGGCAAGGGCGGCGATGGCGCGGTCAGCTTCCACCGTGAAAAGTTCGTCGCGGCTGGCGGCCCGGACGGCGGCGATGGCGGCCGCGGCGGCAATATCGTGTTCCAGGCGGACCCCAACTTGTCCACCTTGATGGACTTCCGCTATAAGCGCAAGTATACCGCCCCCGATGGCGAAAATGGCCGCGGCGCCCGCCAGAAAGGCAAGGATGCCGATGACCTGGTCATCCGCGTGCCCCGCGGCACCGTGCTGAAAGAAGCCGAGACCGGCCTGGTCGTGGCGGATCTTTCCGGCGATGCCCCGGTGGTTGTGGCCAAGGGCGGCCGCGGCGGTTGGGGTAATGCCCGCTTTGCCACCCCCACCCGTCAGATCCCGCGCTTTGCCAAGCCCGGTCTGCCCGGTGAGGATATGCACCTGACTCTGGAATTGAAAGTGATCGCGGATGTTGGCCTGATCGGCTTCCCCAATGTTGGCAAGTCCACCCTGATCAGCACCATCAGCGCGGCACGCCCCAAAATTGCAAACTATCACTTTACCACGCTGACCCCCGTTCTGGGCGTTGTGCGCGTTGGCCCGGAACAGAGCTTTGTCTGCGCCGATATCCCCGGCCTGATCGAAGGTGCTGCCGATGGCGTTGGCCTGGGCCATGACTTCCTGCGTCATGTGGAGCGCTGCCGCCTGCTGCTGCATGTGGTGGATGTTTCCGGCTGCGAGGCCGCGACCCCAAGGAGGACTTTGAGCAGATCAACCACGAGCTGGAGGGCTTCTCCGCAGATCTGGCTACCCGCCCGCAGATTGTTCTGGGAAACAAGTGTGATATCGCAACCCCCGAACAGGTAGAAGAATTCAAGCAGTTTGTGGAAGCCAAGGGTCTGACCTTTGTGCCCATCTCCGCCGCAACCCGCCAGGGGGTGGATGCCCTGCCCGCCCTGGTGTACAGTCGCCTGAAAGAGCTGCCGCCGGTCAAGGTGTTTGAGGCAGAGTACGTTAAACCCAGCTTGGTCGATGCCCCCACCCGTCCCTTTACCGTGGAGCGCACCGGTGCCCACGAGTTTACCGTGGACGCCCCCTGGCTGGAGCGTATTCTGGCCGGTACCAACGTGGAGGACTATGAAAGCCTCCAGTATTTCCAGCGGCAGCTGGGTGATAGCGGCATTCTGGATGAGCTGGTCCGCCAGAACGTGGAAGAGGACGATACCATCAAGATCGGCGAATATGAGTTCGATTACGTTTATTGAGGCACGCCATGTTATTTGAAGCACACCCGGAAATTGATATCCACGAAATGTCGCCGCTGGCCCTGGCTTTTGCGGGGGATGCCGTGCTGGAACTGCTGGTCCGCCAGCGTCTGGTGGAAACATCCCGCCTGCAGCCGGGTCGGCTGCACAGTGTGGCAACGCATTATGTATCTGCCCACGCGCAGAACCAGGAGCTTGCCCTTATTGAGCCGATGCTGACCGAGGAAGAGCAGAACATTTTGCGCCGCGGCAAAAATGCCAGCAAAGCCAGCGTGGCCAAGCATGCCACCGCGCAGGAATACCGCGCCTCCACAGGCTTTGAGTGCCTGCTGGGCTGGCTGCACCTGATGGGCCGGGATGACCGGATCGAAGAACTGTTTGAAACGATCTGGAAAAATTATACCCCGGAACAATAAGTGCCTGTGCGCAGAAACACAAGCTGCAACAAAGCCGGTGCCCAGCAAACGGCACCGGCTTTTTGCGTGGCGGCACAATAAAATAGGCAGTGCTGTTGATATAGCACTGCCTTAGACTGCCAAATAGCGCTCCGTAGGGGTAAACACTGTTCGCCCGCGGCCGCTTGCCCTGTGCATAACCTTAAAAATGCGTTTTGAAGCCAAATTTTTCAATATGCATCTGGCTTTTCAGGGCAAAGCATCACTTCTTTTGCTGCCGTCGTCCTTGCCCTTGGTGCCGCAGCCACAGCCGCAGTCTGTGGTGGAGTTGGTGGTTTTCTGCGTGGTGCTCTGGGTAGCTTTCTGGCTGGCCTTGCGGGTATTGCAGTTCTGGGTCTTGTTCTGTTCGTTGGTGCTGCGTGCCATATGCGGGTACTCCTTTCAAAATCAAAAAACGATTTGGGGCCGGGTTCCACCGGCTCTGCCAATAGTCTGCCCAGCCTTGCCGCTGATATGCAAAATGGAGGTTGATCCATGATAATTTCACAACTGCCGGAACTGTTTGTTCAGCGGGAGCGCGCCCTGCTTGGCCCGCGGTTTGATGCAATGTTTTCCTATCCGGGGCAGGGAGCGGTGCGTGGGGCCAGCGTGAATGCCCTGCGCTGCACGCCGCAGCAGTTTGCCGCATTGGCGGATTTCCCGCTGGAAGAATCGCCATTTTGCCCGTCTGCGTTTGTAGTGCCGCAGCCGGATTGGAAACCCGGCCGCCACCCCTACCACCATGCGGGAGCCTTTTATGCGCAGGAACCCAGCGCCAGCGCACCGGCTGCGCTGCTGGATGTGCACCCCGGTATGCGGGTGGCAGACCTGTGCGCCGCGCCGGGCGGCAAAACCAGCCAGCTGGCTGCCGCGCTGGCCGGGCATGGCGTGCTGCTGGCCAACGAGTTTGTGGCTGCCCGCGCCGAAGTTCTGCGCCAGAATCTGGAGCGCATGGGCGTGACCAACGCCATTGTGACCAACGAGGACACCGCCCGCCTGGCTGCCGCGTACCCAGGCCAGTTTGACCGCATTCTGGTGGATGCCCCCTGTTCCGGCGAGGGGATGTTCCGCAAGGAAAGCGTTGCCGTGACCCAGTATGACCAGCCTCTGCTGGATCGCTGCGCCGCTTTGGGGGCAGAGATTCTGGAAAACGCCGCGGCCATGCTGGCGCCGGGCGGAATTTTAGTCTATTCCACCTGCACCTTTGCGCCGGGGGAAGATGAAGGGCAGATCGCAGCTTTCCTGGCAAGGCATCCGGAGTTTACCCTGTGTGATCTTTCCGGCTGCAGCTTTGGCCAGCCCGGTGAAGCCAACCGGACAGGGGACTATTCGCTACAGGCAGAATACTGCCGCCGCATCTGGCCCTGTGATGGCGGCGAAGGCCATTTTATGGCCAAACTGCAAAAGGCGGCGGATGCCCCGGCGGTGGAACTGCCGCGCGGCAAAAACGGTAAAGGAAAAGGCGGCAAAACACCCCGTGTGGATGCCAAGGCATTGCAGGCGTGGCAGAGCTTTGCCAAAGAGCTTTTCCCCACATTGGCGGGCCAGCCCATTGCAGTAGTGGGGGACGGCTTTTTGCTGGAGCCGCCCGCCCTGCTGCCCGCGGCAAAGCTGCATGTGCTGCGCGCCGGTGTGCCCGCAGGCCGCGCGGCAAAAGGGCGCTTTGAACCGGCCCACGCGCTGTTTATGGCTTACGGTGCCCAGTGCACCAATTGCGAGGAGCTGACCCTGGCGGATCCGCGCACCGCAGCGTGGCTGCGCGGGGAAGAGATCGAAGCCCAAACCGCCCAGAACGGCTGGTGTGCTGTGCTGGTGGATGGCTTCCCCCTCGGCGGGGGCAAGGCCAGCGGGGGCCGCATTAAGAACCATTACCCCAAAGCCCTGCGCAACCTGAAATGACCGTAAAAATAGTGCAGACATAAAAGCGGAAAGGGAAAGCTGCAACCATAGCCCCGTTTTCGTCAACATGGTTAGCACTTGAAAAAAGTTCGTTCTGCATTTACAAAACGTTTGCCGCTTTTTGTTTTCAAATACATCCAGAAAAACACCGCCAAAACATTGAAAACGGCATAGAAATGTGCTATACTATGCTAATGTAATTTGTCGGTTCGCGCACTTTGCGCAAAGTGCGGGAATCTTACCGCCTTCAATGTGCGGTTACACATCAATTTTTTAGGGGGATTTTCATGTCCGGACATAGCAAATGGAATAACATTAAGCGCAAGAAAGAAAAGACCGATGGCGCCCGTGCCAAGGTTTTCACCAAGATCGGCCGCGAGATCGCTGTTGCCGTTAAGGAAGGCGGCGGCAACCCCGCTTCCAACTCAAGCTGGCAGCCCCTGATCGCTAAGGCTAAGGCGAACAGTGTGCCGAATGATAACATTCAGCGCATCATCAAGCGCGCCGAGGGCGGCGATAAGACCGAGTACGAAGCAATTACCTATGAAGGTTACGGCCCCGGCGGCATTGCCGTTATGGTCGAAACCCTGACCGATAACCGCAACCGTACCGCTGCCAACATGCGCCATTACTTTGATAAGTTTGGCGGCAACTTGGGCCAGATGGGCTGCGTTGGCTTCATGTTCACCCAGAAGGGTGTGATCGTGGTTGACCTGGAAGATGCCGACCCCGACCAGCTGATGATGGATGCTCTGGATGCCGGTGCCGAGGACTTTGATGCAGGCGAAGAGGCTGCACAGGTCACCACTGATCCCGATAACTTCACCGCTGTGTGCAACGCACTGGAAGAAAAGGGCTATAAGTTCATTTCTGCCGATGTGGCACAGGTTCCTTCCACCACCACCGCCCTGACCGATCCGGATCAGCTGGTCAACATGGGCAAGCTGCTGGACGCACTGGACGACGACGACGACGTGCAGAACGCATGGACTACCCTGGAGAATGAAGAAGACCTGGACCGCTGATTGGCAGCCAAGGTTTGAGCTTGAATGTTTAAGGAGGCGCGCAAAAGCCGGATATTTCGGTTTTTACGCGCCTTCTTTTTTACACAAAGGAGCCATGTTATGAGCCAACTTCCCCTTTGCCCGCACTGCCTGGAACCCGTGCGCAGCGGCTACCATGGCAGCTGCCCCAACTGCGGCAAGTCCCTGGAAAACCATAACCCCGAAGGCGCGCTGCCCCTTGGCACCCAACTGGGCGGGCATTACACCGTGGGTGAATACCAGAGCGCCGACGGCGACGGCCTGTGCTACCGCGGTGTGGATAATGATGAACGTCGGTTTGTGCTGATCAAAGAGTATTTCCCGGTAACGCTGTGCAATGGCCGCAGCCCGGATGGCGACCTGATGCCCAAAGAGGGCCGGGAAGTGCTGTTCAAAACCAGCCGGATGGATTTCAAAGATTTGTACGATGACCTGCACCGCATCACCCCGGCAACCGGCCTTTCGCAGATTCTGGATGTGATGGAAGAAAACAACACCGTATACGCGGTGGAGGAAACCGAAAGGGCATGACCCTGACCCATTACCTCAAACTGCGCGCCCGCACCCTGACCCCCGTGGAGGCCCGAACCTTGCTGCAGCCCGTGATGGAGGGGGGTGGCCCTGCTTCACAAGGCCGGGCTGATCCACCGCGGCATCTGCCCGGATAACATCCTGCTGCCCATTGACGGTGCCGCCCGGCTGACCGGGTATGGCACGCTGGCCCTGCGCACGGCAGGCAGCGAGCTGAAAAGCCAGCTTTACCCCGGCTATGCGGCACCGGAACAGTATTCAGCGGCGGAATTCTCTGGACGGTACACCGATGTGTACGCTCTGGCGGCGGTCACTTACCGACTGGTAACGGGCCAGGTGCCGGTGGCAGCCCCGCAGCGCAAGGTACGGGACAGTATGGAGAACGCCCACAGCCTGGAATCTGGTGTGCCGACCTATTTTTCTCAGGTGCTGACCTGCGCCATGCGGCTGGACCCCGCCAAGCGGATGCAGACGGTACCGGAGCTGATGAGCGCCTTGACTGATCCAACCGTGGCGAACGCCATGTTTGAAAAAGGCGAAAACCAGGTATCCACCAAAAAGATTCTGGCGGCTTCCATGGTGGTCATCTTTGTGTTGGTGGTGCTGTTGCTGTGGAGTCTGCTGAAAGGCGGCAAGGGAGCGATACAAAACCGGCAGTTTCCGGTGCGGCATCCACCGGCACATCGGCTTCCAGCACGGCCAACAGTGATGTGGAAGTTTACCCGGATCTTGTGGGAAAGAACTATAAGACCGATATCAAAAATAGCACGCTGTATACCCATTACCGCATTGCCATGACGGAGGATTTCAGCTCCACTGTACCGGAGGGCTGCGTCATCAGGCAGGAGCCGGTGGCCGGAACGCTGGTCACGGAACAGGCACCCACCATCCAGTTAGTAGTCAGCAAAGGCCCCATGCTGGTGGAAATGCCGGACATCATCGGCTGGACGCAGAACAACGCCAGCAAAAAGCTGGATGAATCCGGCATCAACTATAGCATGCAGATCATTGAAAACGATGGCCAGTACGCAGAGAACTGCGTTGTAAAATGCGATGTGAGCAAAGGCACCAAGTTTGATGCAGATGAGACTGTCGTGACGGTGTATATCGCCGGGGCACGCAACGATGCGTTTGCGGTGGATTCATCGCCCACCCTCCGAACAGCCCAACTGGGCGGACAGCACAGACCCTGCTGCAACAGCAGCACCGTGATAGAAACGGCAGAAGAATAAACCTAAGGCCCCGGCATTACAGGAAAGACAACCTGTTGTGCCGGAGCCGCGTTTATTGAATTAAAAAAGAATAAAGGCAATACTGCATAATTCTAAGTGCCGATACGGCAAGCGAGGTGCGGCAGATGCTAAGCCAAAAGCGCAGATAATACTGGATGTCTTATCGAGCATTTTGGCAACGCAGATGCCGTACCGCAGCTGCCGGAGCGGTGCTTAAGCCGCAAGGCGGGAATTGTGCGGTGTTGCCTAAAGAATAATGAATAATGGGAGTGTGACGCCCACGGCGTCACATTTTAATCAGGTCCGCTACTCCGGCAAAAAGCATTCTGGCCAGGGCGGCCCACCTATTTTATTCGCGCCGCCGCGGGCGGCGCACCAACATGATTCTTTATTATTTATAAAAAATCAACCAAACAAAAATCCCCCCGCCGCAGGCCTTGCAGCCTGAGCGGCGGGGATTGCTGTGCTTATTCAGCAGCCGTTAAAATCAATCGCTGACGTACGGCATAAGAGCCATATGGCGAGCACGCTTGATAGCAACGGTCAGCTCGCGCTGATGGAAAGCGCAAGTGCCGGTGACGCGGCGGGGAATGATTTTGGAACGCTCGCTGACGTATTTGCGCAGGCGGGGCAGATCCTTGTAATCAATGCGGTCGATGCGATCAACGCAGAAGCTGCAAACCTTTTTGCGGCCGCGATGCATCGGACGAGAAGAACGATCCATAGCCATGATCCGGTTACCTCCTTGTAAAATTGGTATAATCGATTCAGAACGGCAAATCGCCCTCGTCCTCAATCAGTGCAAAGTCATCGTTACTGCCAGCCGAATAGGCGGGAGCAGCGGGCTGCGCTGCGGGACGGGAATAATCAGCCGGTGCTGCAGGAATCGGAGCAGACGCCATCGGCGCGCCCATACCAGCAGCGGGATTCTGGGATTTGGGAGTAACAAAATTAATGTTACTGGCCACGATCTCAATCGCAGTGCGGTTGTTGCCGCTCTTATCCTGATAGTTACGGCTCTGCAGACGGCCATCAATGGCAATCATGGAACCTTTCTGGAAATAACGGCAGACAAACTCAGCGGAGCGGTCCCAGGCGACAACATCAAAGAAGTCGGCCTGGTTCTGGCCATTGGCATCGCGGCGCCCACGGTCACAGGCAACGCGGAACGAAGCCACGTTTTTGCCGGTCGTCGTCTGGCGCAGCTGCGGGTCCGCAACAAGGCGGCCCATAAGAACAACCACATTCAGCATAATTCAGTTACTCCTTCCCAACACGCACACAGGGTGCGTGGCGCTCAATCAGGCTTCCTCGGCAACGATAATGCTGCGGAGAACGCCTTCGGTGATACGGTAGTTACGATCCAGCTCTGCGGGGAAATCCGGCTCGCTGGTGAACTTGATCACGGTATAAACGCCCTCGGTTTCGTCTTCGATGGGGTAGGCGAGACGGCGCTTGCCACAATCATCGACAGAATCGATCGTACCGTTTGCTTCGATCAGGGACTTGAACTTGCCGATCAGGGCAGCGGAAGCCTCCTCATCAGAGCAGAACTGGTAACCAACATGGTTTCATACTTAGCCATTTTCTGTGCACCTCCTTTTGGACTTTAGGCCCTTGCCTTTACGCAAGGGCAAGGATGTGTGTCTTGCTTGACACAGCAACTTATTATATCAAGCAGAATCACCTTTTGTCAAGGTGTATTTTTGCAGGATATCAAAAATATTTTGCCGCTTTTGGCGGGAACGCGCATTTTATGCCTTACGGTAACCAACGCTTTCCATAAATTTCAGGAAAGCTGCCTGCCCGGCGGCATTCTGCTTGAAGACACCAGCGTTTTCAAGCACATGGCTGAACACAATACCGATCTCATCCCGCAGAACAGCCTCGGCTTTTTCACGCTTCAGGCCGGTGCCGTACTTTTTGATCAGACCATCGATCCAGTCAGCGTGTACAGCCAGCGGGCTGCCAGCTTCGCGGCTGGTGTTGGGGGCGGAACCGGTCAGGATATCGGCAATGGCGGCGCTCTGATCTTTCAGGCGGGCAGGCAGTACTGCCAGACCCATAACCTCGATCAGGCCGATATTCTCTTTTTTTTGATGTTGTGGTATTCCTTGTGCGGGTGGAAGATGCCGTCCGGATACTGTTCGGTGGTGCGGTTGTTGCGCAGCGCCAGGTCCAGAATGTAGCCGTCATTCTCATCATAGTGCAGAATGGGGGTGACGGTGTTGTGCGGGGTATCGCCGGTGTGGGCGATGATATCTACGCTGGTATCGCTGTAATCACGCCAGGTGCGCAGGATGTCGTCCGCGGCATTCTGCACTTCCTGGGAACTGCGGCCTACCAGGCGCACGGTGGAAACCGGCCAGTTGACGATACCGGCTTTCACGCCGGTGTAGCGCGCGTTGCGCAGCGGTACGGCGATATGCGCTTTCTGCATGGGAAGACATAGCGCCCGCCCTGGAAATGGCTGTGGCTCAGGATGCTGCCGCCTACAATAGGCAGGTCAGCGTTGGAACCGCAGGTGTAATGGGGGAACTGTGCCACAAAGTCAAAAATTTCAGCCAGGGTATGGCGGTCCATCTCCATGGGCTTGTGGCTGTCGTTCAGCATGATGCAGTGCTCATGGAAATAGGCGTAGGGGCTGTATTGCAGATAGAACGTTTCACCGGCCAGGTTTATGGGCACAATGCGATGGGTCTGGCGGGCAGGGAAGTTGATGCGCCCCGCATAGCCGATATTCTCCTTGCACAGCATGCACTTGGGGTAGCTGGCAGCGGGCTGCAGCCGCTCCATGGCAATCACTTTGGGGTCTTTTTCCGGTTTGGTCAGGTTGATGGTAATTTCCAGCTCACCGTAAGGGGTGGCCGTGTTCCACTGGATGTTCTTGGCAATTTGCGCCGTGCGGATGTAGTTAGACACAACGCACAGATCATAGAACCAGTCCGTGGCAGCTTTGGGGCCGCCCTTGGCATACAGTTTGCGGAACTTGCGGCAGACTTCGCTTTCGCGCGGCATCAGGGCACCCATCATGCGGGTTTCAAAGTTGATGCGGTACTGCGGCACACTGCCGTCAAACAGGCCCTTGGCGGCGGCAAGCTCCACCATCTCGTCCAGCAGGGCAGCGGGGGTGTCAAAATCCTCTTTGGGCACCTTTTCCTCGCTGGGCTGGGCCAGACCCAGCAGATCCAGCAGGGTGTTGCGGGCTACAATGGCATCCAGCTCCTTGATGAGCTTGTGTTTGCGGCCAAAGCGCAGCAGGCGCTCCACATCCAGGGCAAGTGCGGCATCACGCTGTTCGGCAGTCATTGCGGAAATGTTCACGGCTTCGATGTTTTGTTTCGGCATCTGTACATCCCTCCTACATTTACGATACCTCATTTTACCCTCACTTTCCATGGTGCAAAATCCCATGCTTTTGCAGTTTTCAATCAAAAGGGGTGAACCCGCGGAAAGATTTCTGTGCGGTTCGCACATTCTCTGGCTCCGGGATTCACCCCTTTGATCTATTTCATTCGGTTTGCAACGGGCGGGCTCAGTGCTTCAGGTCGCTGAACAGGTTTTTCTGGTAAACGCCATCGGCCACCAGCTTGGCAAAGCTGTCAATCACGGTCTGCTTGTCCTCTTTATAGGTAACGCCGAACCACTTGTCATGGGTGGGCAGCACCTGAACGGTCACGGCATTCTTCTCCAGCAGCTCGCCAATATAGATGGGCAGCAGGTACTCGGCCTTCAGCGGGTTGGCGGGAACGCTCTTCTCAAAGAACTCCACAAAACCGTCCTCCAGCACCTTCACGAACTCCGGTGTCAGGCCCCAGAAATTCATCGAAACCAGGCTCTCCGGGTCAATGGCCTTGCCCTCAACGGCAGCGCCGTCAGCGGTCTTTTCAATGCCGGAAGTCTCCACAACATCGGTCAGGTAGCCCTCGGCGTTCATCTGGCAGACACCGCGGGTCACAGCGCCGTTGTCACTCAGGGTGTTCTTCAAAACAAAGCCGGCCATGGACAGGGCGTTCGGTTTGTCCGGGGTGTAGCCCTGCAGGAAGTTGTGAATCTGGACAAAAGCTTCCTTGCCATAGTAGTCGTCAGCATTGATAACGGCGAACGGCTCCTTGATGACATTCTTGCAGGCCAGAACTGCCTGGCCGGTGCCCCAGGGCTTGCTGCGCTCAGCGGGAACTTCGTACCCGGCGGGGATTGCGTCCTTCTCCTGGAAAGCATAGGCAATCTCAATGCCCAGGTCGGCACAGGTCTTTTCAATGCGGTTGCCGATGGCTTCCTTGAAAGCCTCCTCAATGTCGTGGCGGATGATAAAGACAATCTTGTCAAACCCGGCTTCGATGGCATCATGGATGGAGTAATCCATGATGATCTCGCCGTTGGGGCCGACAGCGGCCAGCTGCTTGATGCCGCCGCCAAAGCGGGAGCCGATGCCGGCTGCCATAATGACCAATGCTGTTTTCATACATTTTCCTCCTGAAATATCGCTTATCCTTACTTCTTCATATTTTTACATCGTCAAAAACCGGATTACGGCGTTCAGGTCCGGTCCCATCAGGAAAGATCCCAGAACCCCGGCTGCGATGTAAACACCAAGGTAGATAAAAACGGCTGCCCAGCTGGTGCCGCCGGTTGCGGCCAGGGCATCGCTGCGTTGCGGGCCTTCGGGGCAGCGGTCATAAACGCGGTGAATGCGGCGTTCACTTTCTTTTTTATACCAGTACACAGCAAACAGGCCGCGAATAACCATCTGGATAAAGTTCAGCACATAGCATACCTGCATGGCCGTGGGAATTAGCCGCAGAAACGGCATACCCACCATCCACTCCGCACCGGATACCGCCATCAGGTACAGCAGGGAGGGCAGCGTCACAATAAAATCCAGCAGCGCAAAAAGAACACCCTGCTTCCACATTTTGCGGTAGAAGAAATAGAAAGGCCCAAGGAAAAAGGCGGAGAACGAGATGACTGCTTTGCGCCGGGTTTCCTGCATGCGGAAGAACTGCATCATATAATAAATGCTGGACGGCCCAACATAGCTGGCCCAGTCCCGCGCCTTGATGCCGTCAATCGGGTCATCGGGGCCGACTTCCTTGCAGGTAAAGCCATCCGGCCCCATGCTGCCTGCACTGAAAAAGTCCTGGTCGGGTGCCTGTTCTTGGCGCGGTGCCTGGCGATACTGCGGGGCGCCGCCGGCCTGGTAGCTGCCGTTGGCGTACACCGGGCCGTTGCCGCCGGGGGCGGGGTGATCCAGCTGGTACTGCACGTTATCCGGGTGGTCCGGCAGCGAAACGCCGCAGTGGTTGCAGTATTTTGCACCCAGCGGGTTATGGGTGCCGCAGTTGGGGCAGACGATATCATCCGGCCGGTCGGAAATCACGTTGTCTGGGGTCCATTCAAACCCGGCGGCGTGGTCTGCCTGATGCACGCAGACACCGACCTTTTTCCAGCATTCGCGGTGGTACGGTGTGCCGCAGTCCGGGCAGACAACGATATCATCTGCTTCTTTGAATTTTTGTTTGCATACGGGGCAGGTATTGCCCTTGTAATCAGCCATGTGTGGTCCTCCGAATTTTCAGGGTGGGGGAGTGTTATCCTGCCCATCCATCTTGTTCCGCTGCGGCCAAAAAGGCGCAAACGAAATAATTTAGCCATATTATACACCATATGTCCATGGAAAGCAAAGAACTTTTCGTGAATAAGCGGGCAGAAAGCGGATTTTTGCAGAATATTTGCAGATTTTGGCCTGCCGATAGCTGGTGCGTATCAAAAAAGTAGAAGCCGATTTTAATCTGCATGCCTGTAACGTGCAGATCATGCCGTGTGTTTTATACCTCTTTACAAGAAATAAGATTTGCGTTATACTGATAACATCTTGATTTATGCGTATCTTTATTTTTAATGATTGACCAAGGGGTAGCAAATATGATCACCATTGACGAATTGAAATTTAAGCTCGGCGGGCTGGAAACTGCGGTAAACGACCTGCGCGATGCCCTTTCCATTGAAGCGAGCGAAAAGCGCCTGGCAGAGCTGGAACACCAGATGACGATGCCCGGTTTTTATGATGACCAGGAAAAAAGCCAGAAAGTCATCGGCGAGATGGGCGAAGTGAAAAATAAGCTGGAGCGCTTCGGCAAACTTTCCACCCAGTACGAGGAAGCCCAGACCCTGCTGGAAATGATTGAGGAAGAAAATGATCCCTCTCTGGCAGCAGAAGGCGAAGAAGCTGTGAACGGCGTGGAGAAATCCATTGACGAACTGCAGCTGATGACCATGCTGAACGGCGAGTACGACCATTCCAACGCTATCCTGACTTTCCATGCAGGCACCGGCGGCACCGAAGCACAGGACTGGGCCGAGATGCTGACCCGTATGTACACCCGCTGGGCCGAAGCCCACGGCTACACCGTGGAAGTTCTGGATGTGCTGGAAGGCGATGAAGCCGGTATCAAGTCCGCTTCTATGATGATTAAGGGTGCCAACGCTTACGGTATGCTGAAAAGTGAAAACGGTGTGCATCGCCTGGTGCGCATCAGCCCGTTTGATGCCAACGCCCGCCGCCAGACCAGCTTTTCCAGCCTGGAGGTTATGCCGGAACTGGATAACAATATTAAAGTCGAGATCAACCCGGCGGATATTGAAATGCAGGTTTACCGTTCTTCCGGTGCAGGCGGCCAGCACATCAACAAAACGTCTTCCGCTGTGCGTTTGATCCACAAGCCCACCGGCATTGTCACTTCCTGCCAGACCCAGCGCAGCCAGCTGCAGAACCGTGAGTACGCCATGGAAATGCTGAAAGCCAAGCTGTACCAGATCGCTCTGCAGCAGCACAAGGATAAGGTGGATGACATCAAGGGCGTGCAGAATGAAATCGCCTGGGGCCACCAGATCCGCAGTTATGTGTTCATGCCGTACACCCTGGTCAAGGACCACCGTACCAACTATGAAAGCGGCAATGTGCAGGCCGTGATGGATGGCGACCTGGACGGTTTCATCTATGCTTACCTGAAAGCATCTTCCCGCGGTGAACTGCAGGATAATTAAAATAGAATAAAAGAATAAAAAAATAGAATAAAGTAATATCCATCCGGCGCGCATGGCCTGAACAAAGGGCTGTGCGCGCTTTGCTTTTTGGCGGGTAAAAACAGGTGAACCTGCTGCAAAAGCCGCCGCAGTTTTGCATAAAGTGACCAAAGTGTACGGCATACCCGGCGGGACCAGTTGCATTTTTCGGCAAGCCTGCTATAATACATGCAGTATTGCCAGCAAACATTAAAATTGTGTTAATATGGCCTTGGGGTGTATCTGAAAAGTCGAAAATATAGTCTATTTCTAGAAATGCAGCCGGATTTTACGTTAAGGCAATACCGCACAATTCTAAGTGCCGATACGGCGAGCGAGGCACGGCAGCTGCTAAGCCAAAAGCGCAGATAATACTTTGTGTATTATCGAGCATTTTGGCAACGCAGATGCCGTGCCGCAGCCGCCGGAGCGGTGCTTAAGCCGTCAGGCGGGAATTGTACGGTGTTGCCTTAAAAAGCCTTGGAAGCCACAAAGGACTCCAGCGGCTCTTTGCCTTACATCCTGCTTGTGTTTGCGGAATATCTGTCATTTTCTTTGCTTTCAGAAACACCTTGACAGGCTGCTTTGCTGTTTGGCGTCGTCCCTGAACCGATACCGCAGCAGCTGTATGCCATAAGGATCTGGCGGAAAAGAGGAAACCGAATGAAGATCGTGGTTGTGGGCTTGGGCAAAGTGGGCCGCGCGTTGACCCAGCAGCTCAGCGCAGATAAGCACGACATTGTTGTAATTGACCGCAACCCGACCGTTGTGGATGATATCTGCAATATCTGCGATGTGCGCGGCGTGACCGGCAACGGCGGCTGCTATGAAGTGCAGGCCGAAGCGTTTGAAGGCGGCGCCGATTTGCTGATTGCCGCAACGGACAGCGATGAGATCAACATCCTGGCCTGCCTGGTTGCCAAAAAGCTGAACACCCGCCATACCATTGCGCGCATCCGCAACCCGGAATATGAAAAGCAGCTGCGCTTTATGCGCCAGGAACTGGGCCTTTCGATGGTCATTAACCCCGAAAAGGCCACGGCGCGCGAGATCGCCCGCGTGCTGCGCTTCCCCAATGCGCTCAAGCTGGAACAGTTCAGCAAGCAGCGCTTTGAACTGGTGGAATACCGCCTGACCGATGGCAACCCCCTGACCGGCCTGCAGCTGAGCGACCTGTACAGCAACATGCGGGTCAAAATGCTGATCTGCGCCGTGGCACGCGGCAAACAGATTACCATCCCCACCGGTAGTTTTACCTTGGAAGAAGGGGATACAATCTACCTGATGGCCACTCCGCAGGAACTGGAACAGTTCTTCCGCCGCCTGGGTATTTTCAAGGAGCGCGCCAACAATGTCATGGTGGTGGGCGCTTCCCGTATGGCGTATTATCTCGTCAAAGAACTGAGCGAGATGAACATGCACGTTACCGTAATTGACAACAATCCCGCCCGCTGCCAGGATATGAGCGAAAAAATCCCCCGTGCGCTCATCATTCAGGGCGATGGCACCGACAGCGAGCTGCTGGCGGAGGAAGGCATTGCCGATATGGATGCCTTTGTGGCGCTGACCGGTCTGGACGAAACCAACATTATTCTGGCAATGTATGCTTCTCAGTTGAACCACTGCAAGGTGGTGGCTAAAATCAACCGCAAATCCTTTGCCGATGTGGTGACAGAGCGCGGCCTGGTGGACAGCCTGGTTTCCACCGGTGCTGTCACCACCGAGCTGATCGTACAGTATGTGCGCGCCATGCAGAACAGCCAGGCTACCAATGTGCGCACCCTGCACCGTCTGGTAGGCGGCAAGGTGGAAGCGCTGGAATTCGGCGTTACCGCCGATGTGCCGTTTGCCGGTGTGCCGCTGCGGGACCTGAACCTGCGCAAAAATATCCTTGTGGCGGGCATTATCCGCGAAAACGGCAAGACGATTATCCCGTCCGGCAACGATTCTTTCTGCGCAGGGGACGATGTGATCATCGTTACCACCAACACCGATCTGACCGATCTGCGCGATATTATGGCAAGGGGGTAACGGAATGAACTACCGCATGCTTGGGTATGTGCTGGGCCGTATTTTTATGGTTGAAGCCGCCCTGCTGCTGCCTCCGTCTATTGTAGCTGTTATTCATGGCGAGTGGAGCTGCCTGTTTGCCTTTGTGGTAACGGCGGTGGGGCTGGCCGTGCTGGGCCTTGTTCTGGGGCTGCGCAGCCCCGCCAACACGGCAATCTATGCGCGCGAGGGTCTTGTGATCGTTGCACTGGCCTGGGTGCTGATGTCCGTGTTCGGTGCGCTGCCGTTTATCATCAGCGGCGATATCCCGTTTTTTGTGGATGCCTTTTTTGAAACGGTATCCGGCTTTACCACCACCGGCTCCAGCATCCTGCGCGATGTGGAAGCCATGAGTTACAGTATGCTGTTCTGGCGCAGCTTTACCCACTGGGTGGGCGGCATGGGCGTACTGGTGTTTACCATGGTGGTTCTGCCGGTCAGCGATGGCCGCGCCATGCACCTGATGCGCGCCGAATCGCCGGGGCCTTCGGTGGGCAAAATCTCCAGCAAGATCCGCGATACTGCCAAGATCCTGTATGCCATGTACCTGGTGCTTACCGTGGTGCAGACAATTTTGCTGCGCCTGGTCGGTCTGCCCTGGTACGATGCCCTGATCACCGCCTTTGGCGCGGCGGGCACCGGCGGTTTCAGCAACCGTGCGGCCAGCATTGGTGCTTACGGCAGCCCGGCGGTGGAAATGATCACCGCGGTCTTTATGGTGCTGTTCGGCATCAACTTTAATGTGTATTTCTTCCTGCTCATCCGCCATTTTAAGGAAGCGTTTGCCTGCGAGGAAATGCGGGTCTACCTTGGCGTGATTGCAGCTTCCACCCTGGCCGTTGCGGGCAATATCTTCCACTTGTATGGCAATGTGTGGCAGTCCCTGCGCTATTCTTTCTTCCAGGTGGCTTCCATCATTACCACCACGGGTTATGCCACAACAGATTTTAACATGTGGCCCACCTTCTCCAAGGCGGTGCTGGTGCTGCTCATGTTCTTTGGTGCCTGTGCGGGTTCCACCGGCGGCGGCATCAAAATCAGCCGTATCATTATTATGTGCAAAACTGCCAAGCAGGATTTAATGCGGGTGCTGCACCCCCATGCTGTCACTACCGTCCGGTTTGAGGGCAAGCCCCTGGACGATAAAACGGTGTTTGGCGTGCGCACCTACATGAACCTCTACCTGATCATTTTTGTGCTGTCCACCATGGTGGTGGCCATCAACCAGTTTGACCTGGTTACTACTTTTACCGCGGTGGCATCCTGCCTGAACAACATCGGCCCCGGTCTGGAATTGGTCGGCCCTATGGTCAGCTTTGCGGATTTTTCGCCGCTGATCAAGCTGGTGCTCAGCTTTGATATGCTGGTGGGCCGTTTGGAGATCTTCCCCATGCTGGTATTGTTTGCCCCCAGCACCTGGCTGCGCAGCAAAGGCCATCTGGACCGCCGCCTGCGCGCCCGCAACCTGTTCTGAGCCTTACAAAATTATATCTATCTGCGCCCCCTGCTGCATATGTTTGGAACAAAACAGTGCGGCAGGGGGCGTTTGTGTATGCGCAGGGAAACCAACAATGACAGGCAGCAGCGCCTGTTTGTGACCGGGCTGCTCATTTCGGCTGTGGTGGGGGCGCTGATCGGGCTGCTTTGGCCGTTGTGGTTCCCGGCCGATTCTGCCTGTGAAACCACCATTCCCGATGCTTCGTTCTCTGTGCCCACCCTTGCTATGGGCGGTACCCAGCTGCCGGGGGAGGAGGGCGCTGCCATGAAGATCTGCTGCCTGACCTTTGACGATGGCCCCTCAAATATACCCCGCAGGTGCTGGCTGCGCTGGAAAAATGTGATGCCAAAGCCACTTTTTTTTGTCACTGCACAGGACGCGAACCAGGATTATCTGTCGTATCTAACGGATATTGAGGCTGCGGGCCACCAGATTGCCCTGCACAGCGCGTCCCATTCCTATTCCCGCATTTACAGCAGCACCGAAAACTTCTGGCTGGATATCAAAGCTCTGCGCGCCACGCTGGCGAACTATATCGATGTGGATGCTATCCACTGGCTGCGGTTCCCCGGCGGCAGCACCAACACGGTCAGCCACCGATACGGCGGACGGCAGATCATGCAGCAGCTCAAAGCCCAGGCTGAGCAGAAAGGCTATGCCTGGATCGACTGGAACGTGTGCGCCGAGGACGCCACCGCCAGCCACCCCAACGCTGCCCAGATCCTGCGCAATGTCCAGAACGATGCCAAAGACCAGCCGATTTGTGTTGTTTTGATGCACGATACCAATGCCACCCACGAGACAGTCAAGGCATTGCCGGATATCCTTGAATGGTTTGCGGCCAAGGGATACCGCTTTTTTACCGTGCAGCAAATGGCAGAATAGAGCGCTGTGCGGCCAACTATGGCGAACGGGCAGGGAAGGACATTAAAATAAATGCCTTCGTCATGTTGCACATTTTATGCGCGTAGTGTATAATACTTCTTGTGCGGCAAATGCAACACGGGAGGTTTTGACCTTTGCGAAAAACAGAATCTCAAAAATTGCGCTCTGCGGTGTGCTTAGTGCGCTCTCGGTGGTGGTGCTGCTTGTGGGCAACGTATTGCAGATCGGCACTTACGCCGCGCCCATGCTGGCCAGCTTTCTGCTCATTCCTGTGCTGGAAGATTACGGCAAAAAGTATGCACTGTTGTTGTATGCGGTTGTGTCGTTGCTTTCGCTGTTCCTGGTGCCGGATAAAGAGCTGGTGCTGTTTTATGTTCTGGTGCTGGGGTATTACCCTGTGCTGCGGGTGCGGCTGAACAGCATCCACCGCGGTGTGCTGCGGTGGATGGCCAAGTTTGGCTGCTTCAATGCGGCGGTGGTCGTCATGTATGCGCTGCTGATCGTGGTGCTGGCCCCGCCGGAACTGGTGCAGGAGTTTGCCGCCGAAGGTACCCCCATGCTGCTGGCGTTGCTGGCGCTGGGCAACCTTTCGTTCTGGCTGTGTGACCGTGCCTTAACGGCCATCACCCCGCTGTACCGCCAGCGCATTGCCCCCAGGCTGAAAAAGAAGTTCTGATGCGAAAGCGAAAAGATGAATAAAAGGCAACACCGCACAATTCCTGCCTGGCGGTTGTGGCACGCCGTCTGCGTTACAAAATGCTCGATAATACACAAAGTATGATCTGTACTTTTTGCTTGGCAGCCGATGCACCTCACTCGTTGTATTGGCACGTGGAATTGCGTGGCATTGCCAAAAGAAAAAACAAAATGGAGGAGTAAAAGTTATGTGGTTTGATGATGCAACAATCTACCAGATCTATCCCCTGGGCTTGTGCGGTGCTCCGCTGCAAAACGATGGCAGCGACCAGACCGGGGAACACCGTATTCTGCGCGTGCTGGACTGGGTGAAACATATAAAAAAATTGGGCGCAACCTGTGTGCTGTTTAATCCTTTGTTTGACAGCGATGCCCACGGCTATGACACCCGCGATTATAATCGCGTTGATCCGCGCCTTGGGACCAAAGAGGATTTCCAGGCTGTCTGCAAAGCCCTGCATGAAGCCGGCATCCGCGTTATGCTGGACGGCGTGTTCAACCATGTGGGCCGCGGATTCTGGGCGTTCCGCGATGTGCAGGAGAAAAAGTGGGACAGCGCCTATAAAGACTGGTTCCATATCAGCTTTGACGGCAACAGCTGCTATAATGACGGATTCTGGTATGAAGGATGGGAAGGCTGCTATGAGCTGGTGAAACTGAACCTGCGCAACCCGGCGGTGAAGGAACACCTGTTTGACGCGGTGCGCGGCTGGGTACGGGACTATGATATCGACGGCCTGCGTTTGGACGTTGCCTACTGCCTGGATCTGGATTTCCTGGCAGAGCTGCGCGGCCTGGCCAACAGCATCAAGCCGGAATTTGCCCTGATGGGCGAGACACTGCACGGCGATTATAACCGCTGGATGAACGACCGTGCCTGCCACGCTGTAACCAACTATGAATGCTACAAGGGCCTGTATTCCAGCTTTAACTCCGCCAATATGCACGAGATTGCCTACAGTCTGAACCGCCAGTTTGGCTCAGAGCAGTGGTGCCTGTACACCGGCCGCCACCTGTTAAGCTTTTTGGACAACCATGATGTCAGCCGTATTGCCACCGTCCTGACGGATAAAGCCATGCTGCGCCCGGCTTACGGCCTGCTGTTTGGTATGCCCGGCGTTCCGGCAGTCTATTAGGGCAGCGAGTGGGGCCTGGAGGGCGATAAGAAAAACGGTGATGCCACCCTGCGCCCCGCCATTGAAAAGCCGCAGGAAAACGAACTGACCGAATGGATCTCTGCCTTGGCCAAAGCCCGCGCCGAAAGCCCCGCCCTGCGCTGGGGCAGCTACCACAATGTGATGGTGCAGCCCCGCCAGCTGATTTTTGAACGCCGTGTGGATGGCGAGCGCGTGCTGGTGGCCATCAACGCGGCAGGGGAGACCTACCACGCGGATTTCAACGCCGGCTGCGGCACCGCGGTGGATCTGATCACCGGCCAGCCGCATGACTTTGGCGGCGGCAGCGATCTGCCCCCGTGCTCCTGCGCATTCTGGAGGATGGAACATTGATGCGTGGAAAACAAAATAGAATAAAGTAATGGCAACACCGCATAATTCCCGCCTTGCGGCTTAAGCACCGCTCCGGCAGCTGCGGCACGGCATCTGCGTTGCCAAAATGCTCGATAATGTCGGGTTGCGGTACCCGCATCGTGCTTCGGGGGCAAAAGCCCCTCGCACTCTGCGACCGCTGCCCCTGCTTCGGTTCGCTGTTTCCGCCACTGGTGGCGCTCACCTTTGCAGCATCCAGTATTATCTGCGCTTTTGGCTTAGCATCTGCCGCACCTCGCTTGCCGTATCGGCACTTAGAATTATGCGGTATTGCCTAATATTATGAAAAACAAACGCCCTGGCCCTGCTTTTTGCGGCAGCCGGGGCGTTTTTGCAACCATTTGCAAAATAAACCCCGCCCCGGGGCCAAAAATGCAAGATTTTACTTGTGGTTTCAGCAAAAAAACTGTATAATAAAACTAATAAGCGCACTGTGCCGGTGCATAAGCTGCACGGTGCGCTGCGGCAGCTTTGCACAAATTTTGCTGTGGGGCCGGGGTTCCAGAGCTATCTTGGCGGCAGGGCAGCCCCAATACTTTGATTCGTGAAAGGAGCGTGAGCGGATTGGCTGAAGATTTTGTCATTGAGATGCTGAATATTACCAAGGAGTTCCCCGGTATCAAGGCAAACGACAACATCACCCTCCAGCTGCGCAAAGGCGAAGTGCATGCCCTGCTGGGCGAAAACGGCGCCGGCAAATCCACCCTCATGAGTGTTCTGTTCGGCCTGTACCAGCCGGAACAGGGCGTCATCAAGAAAAACGGCAAGGAAGTCAAGATCAATAACCCCAACGATGCAAACGACCTTGGCATCGGCATGGTCCACCAGCACTTTAAGCTGGTGGAGTGCTTCTCTGTGCTGGATAACATCATGCTGGGTGTGGAACCCTGCAAAGCGGGATTTCTGCAAAAAAGAGGTCGCCCGCAAAAGGTCGTGGAGCTTTCGGAAAAATACGGCCTGCGTGTAGACCCGGATGCATTGGTCAGCGATATCTCGGTTGGCATGCAGCAGCGCGTTGAGATCCTGAAAATGCTGTACCGCGACAATGAAATTCTGATTTTTGACGAACCCACCGCTGTATTGACTCCGCAGGAAATCGACGAACTGATGGAGATCATGCGCGGTTTTAAGGCTGAGGGTAAGAGCATCCTGTTTATTACCCACAAGCTGAACGAGATCATGGCCGTGGCGGACCGCTGCACGGTTCTGCGCAAGGGCAAGTATATCGGCACCGTGGATATTGCCAACAGCAGCAAGGAAGAGCTTTCCCGCATGATGGTTGGCCGCGATGTTGAGTTTGTGGTGGACAAAAAGCCCGCCCAGCCCGGCAAAACCATCCTGAGCGTGCAGGGCATGACGGTGCCCAGCCGCACCCATAAAAAAGATGCGGTGCGCAATGTCAGCTTTGACGTTCGCGCGGGTGAGATCGTCTGCCTTGCCGGTATTGAGGGCAACGGTCAGACCGAGCTGGTGTACGGCCTGACCGGTCTGGAAAAAATCTCCGGCGGTACGATCACGCTGGATGGACAGGACATCACCCACGCTTCCATCCGCCAGCGCTCCAAGGACGGCATGAGCCATATCCCGGAGGATCGCCATAAGTACGGCCTGGTGCTGGATTACACGCTGGAAAAGAACATGGTGCTGCAGCGCTACTGGCAGCCGCAGTTCCAGCATAATGGCTTTATCAAGGCGGATGAAGTGCGCAAGTATTCTGACCACCTGATTGAGCAGTACGATGTGCGTTCCGGCCAGGGCAGTGTGACCATTGCCCGCAGCATGTCCGGCGGAAACCAGCAGAAAGCCATCATTGCGCGCGAAATCGATAAGGATCCCAAGCTGCTGGTGGCTGTGCAGCCTACCCGCGGCCTGGATGTTGGAGCCATTGAGTATATCCACAAACAGATTGTTGCCCAGCGCGATGCCGGTAAGGCCGTGCTGCTGGTCAGCCTGGAACTGGATGAGGTTATGAACCTTTCAGACCGCATCCTGGTGATGTACGAAGGCGAGATCGTGGGCGAATTTGATCCCAAGACCACCACCGTGCAGGAACTGGGCCTGTATATGGCCGGTGCAAAAAAGAAGGAGGCAAAGTAAACCATGGCAAAACAAAACAAGCCTTCTTTGGGCACAACCATCCGCCAAAACAGCAGCGGCGTTCTGGCTGCACTCATGTGCATTGTCATCGGCCTGGTCATCGGCCTGATTGCGTTGTTTATCATCAACCCGGAGCACGCCCTGGTGGATGGCTTCTGGCGCATTTTGCAGGGCGGCTTTTATGACTTCCCGTATGGCTGCGGCAAGGTGCTGACCCAGACCGCTCCGCTGATCATGACCGGCCTTTCGGTTGCCTTTGCGTTCAAAACCGGCCTGTTCAACATTGGTGCGGCAGGGCAGTATACGCTGGGCGCTTTCGGCGCTTTGTACTTTGCCATTGTGCTGGGCATGCCCTGGTGGGTGTGCCTGCTGGTATCCGCTGTGTTCGGCGCGGTGTGGGGGGCCATTCCCGGCATCTTTAAGGCGTACCTGAACATCAACGAAGTTATTACCTCCATCATGTTCAACTGGATCGGTCTGTACCTTGTCAATGAGATCATCTATGGCCGCGGCTCTGGCGTGATGTATGATGCGCATAACACCCGCACCTGGAAGCTGGCCACCAACGCCCCGCAGGCGCAGATCCCTTCCTGCGGGATGAGCGAACTGTTCCACACCAGCAACACCACCATCGCCATCTTTCTGGCCATCATCGTGGCCATTGTGGTGTGGGTCGTGCTGGAAAAAACGACCTTTGGCTATGAGCTGAAAGCCGTTGGCCTGAACAAGAACGCCGCCCGCTATGCCGGTATCAATGAAAAGAAAAACGTTATTCTGTCCATGACGATTGCCGGTGCATTGGCAGGCTTTGGTGCCGGCTTGTTCTATCTGTCCGGCGGTGGTGAGTGGAACCCCCTGAACTCCACCAGCCTGCCTGCTATGGGCTTTAACGGCATTGCAACCGCACTGCTGGCAAACTCGAACCCCATCGGCACCATCTTTTCTTCGCTGTTCATCAGTCATATCAGCGTTGGCGGCGCATACCTGCCCACCAAGTATTTCCCCAGCGAAATTGCCGACCTGATCTCCGGCATTATCATCTACCTGTGTGCATTCTCCATGCTGTTCCGCACGCTGTTTGAGAAAAAGCTGATCCACAAAAGGACACTGCCAACGCCAATGCCGAACCGGCAGCCAAGGCAGTGACCAAACCGGAAAAAAAGGAGGGCAAGTGATATGCTGCTGCTTATCAAATACACCCTGCTGTATGGCATTGTTCTGATGCTGGTTGCCCTTGGCGGCATGTTCAGCGAGCATTCCGGCGTAATCAACATCGCGCTGGAAGGCATCATGGTTGTCGGCGGCCTGGCAGGCGTGCTG
>VOFB01003323.1_pt1 | contig 51813 bp, 52 predicted proteins | sample 5384141 | NCBI WGS metagenome assembly VOFB01 (sample SAMN12384721, study PRJNA508395) | human gut metagenome | isolation source: healthy gut A | host: Homo sapiens | reverse complement strand
AAAAGCGGCGCGGACACGCGGCGCAGATTCAATTCGCGGGAGAGCGCATCCTGAAACACGCGCTTAATCAGGCTGATGGCGCTCTGCGTTTCATACAGCGAAAGGTGCGGCGCATAGCCCGCGGGAATAAAAGACTGACCCATCGGAGATCCCCCTTTTGATACCGGTTATACTGCGATTATACCGCGATTGTGCGCGGGGCGCAAGCAAAATCAATCGCCGTGCAGGGCGAAGAGCGCCGCGCCGAGCGCGCCGCAGAGATCCGGGTTTTCGCTGATGAAGAGCTTTGCGCCCAGCTTCTCCTCCAGCGCCTGCACAACGCCCCGGTTCCGCGCGACGCCGCCGGTCATCATATAGGGCGGCTGTCCCTTGGCGCGCGGGCCATGGCGGCCGTCTTCCCGGCGATGGATTGGTTCAGCCCGTGGATGATATCGCTGTCCGTGTGGTTGTCGGCGATCAGCGAAATCACCTCCGATTCGGCGAACACCGTGCACATGCTGGAAATGGTCAGCTCCTTTTCCCACGTCAGGCCGCGGCGGCTCATCTCCTCCATATCCAGTTCGAGCGTGCGCGCCATCATTTCCAGAAACCGCCCCGTTCCGGCGGCGCATTTGTCGTTCATCATAAAGCCGGAGACATGGCCGGTTTCGTCGAGGTTGATGACCTTGCTGTCCTGCCCGCCGATGTCGATGATGGTGCGGACGGCGGGATTCAGCGCGTGCGCGCCGCGCGCGTGGCAGGTGATTTCGGTTTTGGTTCGCGTGGCGAAGGGGATGTTGTTTCGCCCGTAGCCCGTCGCGACGATGGCGGAAAGGGCGTCCGGCTCGATGCAGCGTCCGGCAGACGGTTTCAAGCGCCGCCTGCGCGCCGACGTGCGCGCGCGGGCCGGTTCGGACGATGGCGAAGGCGAGCAGGGCTTCGTTTTCATCCAGCACGACCATGTTCGTCGTCGTCGAGCCGCTGTCGATGCCCGCGAAATACTTCTTCCGCGCCGCTTTTTCGGCGGCGGGCGGCTGGTTGCCCGCCCGCCGTCCGGCGCAGTCAGGCCGAGACGCTCGCGGAAGGCCTCCAGCCGCGTGGAAACTGCCCCGGCGCGGTCAGCGTAATCCGATTCGATTTTCAGCAGCGCAGCGGCGCTTTTCGCCTTCAGATCGGCGTATTCAAAGCCGTAATAATCGCAGAATTTGACCGTGTTATAGACGATGCCGCGGATGTTCTCGTTTTCATACAGCGCGCGGCGCGACGTGATATCCGCCATGCGCATGCAGGGCGTTTGGCGAAGGAGCGCGCCCGCGTACCAATCCATCAGCGCCTCGAAGGAGAAGCCGGCGGCTTCCTCCGGCGGGTCTTCCAGCGTCCGCAGGCCGCTGCACGTCAGGTTTTCCACCGGGATGGGGAATGCGCAGCGAATTTGGCCGAGGAGCTGGGGGCTGACGCGCGCGCCGAGCACCGCGATAAACGGCTCGCGCGGCGGATGCGCGCTCGAGTGATTCCGGCAGGCGGCGAAGAACGCCTCTTTGGAAAACGCCCTGCCCGTGTACGCGCCGTAAGCGTCGGCGAAGCGGATCAGCTCCCGCGTCAGGCGCGCGCGGGCGCAGGCTGCGTCGTCGTGCGGCAAATCGAATTGAAAGAGAAAGCGCTGCCTGCCCGCGTCCTGCAGCACGTCGCAGATTCGCCGCGTCGCGTCGCAGCAATCCGTCAGCACCAGCTCGTCCGTGTCGAGCGCCTGCGTCAGCAGCGCCTTGGCGTGGCAGCAGACGTTGGCGTGGGTCAGCGTTTCCGCGCGGGAAAAATCCGCCGTCTCCGCGTCGAGCAGCAGCGCCTCTTCGCCGTAGGCCGCGACCAGCTCTACCGGCGCGTATTTGCAGCTATACCCGATCATGCGTCCATCCCCTCCAGTTGTTCCAGAAACGCGCCGACGCGCGTGACCATCTGTCCGTCCGCGACGTTTCGGCTGTCGCAGCCGTCGCCGTCGAGCACCAGCGTCGGCAGACCGGCTTCCTCCAGCCTGCGCTTGGCGAGCGTGGACAGCCCCATCGTCTGCTTGCAGCCCCAGTGGCAAAAGAGGATAACGCCGTCCGCGTTCAGCTTCTTTGCCCACGCGATCGCGTTGTCGATGCGCCGCGCGGCGCTTCCGCCGTTCACGTTGGCGAGCAGCCGCCGCGCCATGCTTTCAAACGGCTTTTCCGGGTCGAGCGCCGTGAGCGAATCGAAGGTGAGGTCGCAGCCGACCAGCTCGCATCGGTTTTCCGTTTCGAGCATCCGGATCATGGAATCCTGCCAGTTGGGCAGGGTGTGGATGAAGAAGATGCGCTTGCGGCGCGTCGTCTCCCGCCGGGGCGCGCGTCTGGCGGTTTCAATCAATTCGCGGACGTAGTTTTCGCCGTCCGCGTGGCCGAGAAGGCAGTGCGTCGCAATCAGGCTGCACAGTTCGCCCGTCATCGTCGTGTCCTGCGTGACCTCCGCGCGCAGGGCGGCATATTCGCGCATCAGCTTCAGCGTGCGGTCGGCACAGGCCATCGACTTGCGCAGCTTCGCCTCGTCGAGCTTTCGCCCGGTCAGGGCTTCCAGCCTGCGCGCCATGCCGCGAAGCTGGTCGGCGACATAGGCCACGGCATCGTCGTCCGCGCGGCCGGGCACGTCGATGAGCGTCAGCGGCGCGGGATAGAGCGCGGCCAGCCGCCGGAAGGAGAGCTGGTTCGCGTCGCAGGCGAGCGTCGTTCCGGCGATCATCAGCGGCTTGGGCAGCACGCCGGTTTCCGCCATGCCGAGCATCGTCTTGTGATAGGAGCAGAAGCTCTCCGGGATGCCGGAGACCTCCGCGCGCTCGGCGAAGACATGCTGGCAGGCCGTGCAGGCGACGTAGACGGAAAGCCCCTCCGGGAACATCGGCGTGAGCCCCATCGCGTGCAGCATTTCGCACGGCATGAAGATATTGACGCACACGGCGCGCTCGGGATGGCGAAGGCCGCGCACAAGGGAGCGGGCGACTGCGCCGTTCATCCGCGCATAGGCGGATTTGGCGTCCGTCAGCTTTTGGCATTTTCCGGAAAAGCGCACCCACGAATAGGCCGCCGTCAGCATCCGGCGCGCGCGGCGGGGATGGGGCGCGACCTGAGCGGAAATCATGCGCCCGGGTTTCGATATAGCTTTGCATACACACACCCGTTTCAGCAGAATAACGAAACCATTATAAATTCTGTCCCCGGCGCGTCAAGGCGGCAGGATTGGCCGCTTTTCATTCGTCTATTCTTTTGATATAATAGCAAAACGGAAGAAACGATCCGAAGATCTCAGACGGCAGACAAAAAGCTATTCTCCCCGAAGGGGGAGAATAGCCCTTTGCGCAAATGAAAGAATAGTCGAATTTCTTGATTTTGCTATTCAAGCCAAATTTGCTTATGTCAACAAGCTGTAGCTCCTTCTTTGAGGAGCTGTCAGCGAAGCTGAAAGGAGTTAAACGGCAAAAACAATCCTCAAAAAAAGAAAAGGGAGAGGGACTGTGATGAAAAGATTTTAGCATGCGTCGCGGCGCTGGCGACGGGCTGCATCATGGCATTGACGGGCTGTGCCGCGCTGGCGCAAGGCGTGACGGTGACGTTTTACGATATGGGCAAGGCCGACGCGGCGCTGATTACGGCGGAGGACGGCTCGCGCATCCTGATCGACGCGGGCACGAACAAGGGCGGCAAGAAGCTGGCCGAGCGCTTCGCCGAAGAAGGGATTGAGCGGATCGACGCGATGATTATCACCCATTTTGACAAGGATCACGTCGGCGGCGCGGATAAGATTCTGGAAAGCGTTTCCGTCGCGCGGGTGATTTTGCCGCAATACGAAAAAGAGAGCAAGCAGTACGCGCAGTTCATGGAGGCGCTGGAGCAGAGCGCCCAAACCGAGCGGGAGATTCTGCCCGCCGGGGGCGAATGGTCGGAGACGTTCGGCCAGACGCGGCTTCGCGTGACCGCCGCCGAGCGGACGGATTACGGCGCGGACGAGGAAAACGACTTTTCGCTCGCGACCTACCTGACCTACGGCGAAACGAAATTCCTGTTTCCCGGCGACGCGGAGGACGCGCGGCAGACGGAGCTCCTGCACGCGGGGGATATAGACTGCGACGTGCTGAAGGTGCCGTATCACGGGCGGCTGGTGGATGTGAGCGCGGCGTTTTTGGCGGCCTGTTCGCCGAAAATCGCGTTTATTCCCGACAGCGACGAGCGGCCAGCCGATGGTCGTGGCGATTTTGAAAAAGAGCTGGGGACGGATGTGCACGCGGCCGGGATGGGGATTTGGTTGTGGTTTCGGATGGAAAAGACGTTTTTGTGAAGTAATGAAGGGCGCTCCGCTGGGCTTAGAGGATTAGGGGGATTGAAGCCATGCGCCCGCTGTGCGGGAAGAAGCATGGCGGAAATCGGAAATCGCAAGGAGCGCTTGCGCGACTATGCGAGTTTCCCGAAGATTTCGATTTACCGCGCTCAAAGGTCGCAACAGGGTTGCTCCCTTTCGCTTGGGATGCTTCGCCTCGCTGAGCCGCCCACAGGGCGCGCTCGGCTTCGATCCTCCCTTAAATCCCCTAAGAACCCCATAACCCCCGTTGAAACGACCAGGGTTGCGACCCTGGACCCGGAATTGCAAGGCGCTGCATGAGCAGAACAAAAAAGAGCCATAGCAAAACAAAGAGGAATCGTATGAAGACAGACGAACAAAAGCTGAATATTGTCGGCGCGGCGGCGCAGCTTCTGCTGGAAAACGGCAGCGAAACCTACCGCGTGGAGGAGACGGCGCAGCGCATGGCGAAGGGCTTCGGCATGGAGAAGGTCAACATCGCGGCGTTTCCGACATCGGTTTTTCTGGAGGCGGACGGGCGCGCATACGTGCGGCGCATCAGCCGCCGCGGCACGAACAGCCGGCGCATTGCGATGGTCAACGAAATCTCCCGCGAGGTGGAGCACGGCAAGCTCAGCGCCGAGCAGGCCGAGCGCGCGCTGGAACGGGCGCGCAGCACGCCCGGCTTTTCGCAGCGCGTTCTGATCCCCGCCTACGCGCTGGCGGCGGCCAGCTTCTGCCTGCTCTTCGGCGGCGACGCGGCGACGTTCGGCGTGACGTTCGCCATCGGCGTGATCGTGCAGGCGGTTCAGCCGTGGTTTGCGCATATCCAGATGGGCGTGCTGCTGGGCAACTTCGTCGGCGGCTGGCTGACGGCGGTGCTGGCGCAGATGCTGCAAATCGCGCTGCCGGTGTACAACGTCAACGCGGCGATCATCGGCGGCATCATGCCGCTGCTCTCCGGGCTGGCGATGACCACCGCCGTGCGGGATACCGTGTACGGCGATCTCGTTTCCGGCATGACGCGCGCGCTGGAGGCCATGCTGCTGGCGACCGCCGTGGCCATCGGGGTGTACACCGGCCTCAAAATGGCCGCGATGATGGGAGGGATCGTCCTGTGATGCGCACCATCATCGTCGCGGCGCTCGGCGCGTTCGGCGGCACGCTGGGCTATGCCTACATCCTCAACGCGCCGAAAAAACACGATTCTGCCCGCGTCCTTCATCGGGCTGGCGGGTTACATGGCCTATGTGCTGCTTGGCATGGCGGGCTTTGGCACGATGTCCGCGTATTTTCTCTCCACGGTGCTCGTCTCGGTGGTCTGCGAGCTGCTGGCGCGCAAAATGCGCACGCCCGCCACGATCTGCCTGCTCAGCGCGCTGGTGCCCCTCGTGCCGGGATATAACTTCTATCTGGCGATGCTCGCGCTGGTGGAAAACCGCGGCGCGGCCGCCGCGCGGGAGGGCATGGTCGCCGTGCAGATCGTCGCGGCCATCGCCGTCGGCGCGGCGGTGACGTCTGTGATCTTCCGCGCGCTGGCGCAGCGGGGAAAAAGGGAGGCGAACTTCCCAAAGGACGCGGCCTGAAATCGGCAAACCGCAAAATCCTGATGGATTCGCCGGGAAGCGGCAGGAATACGGCGGCGCGGCGAAGAATAGAAAATAAGTTACCCTTTTTACGGTTTAATATTTTTGGAAGCGGAGAGATTTTGTGGCTGAAGGTATGGAGATCATCCGGCGCATCACGCCGGAGGAGGAATACAACGCGGGGCTTGTGATTTTCCGTCAGGGAGGCGTGCATCCCCTCGAGGATGAAAACGGTTTTCTGCGCTACGCGGTCGATGGCGACCCGAGGCGCATCGTGCGCGTGGGCGCGACGACCAAGCTGAGCGGGCGCTGCTCATGCGATTTTTTCGGCAACGTGCATAAGCCGTGCCGCCATCTGGCTGCGGCGATGATGCAGGCCATTTCCACCGGCGCGATCGAGGAAATGCGCCGCCGCCGCGCGCGGGAGAACGCGGGCGCGCTGATGGGCACGCTGCAAAGCGCCCTGCCGATGGAAACGCCGCTGGAAATGGAGATCACGCTGCGGCTGCTGGGCGAAAGGGAGCCGGTGCGCGTCTCCCTGCGCGTCGGGCAGGAGCGGATGTACGTCGTCAAATCCATGGCGCAGTTCCTGCGCGGCTTGCAGGAAAAGACGGCCATCGCCTTCGGCAAGGGTTTCGTGCTCGAGCCGGAATGGATGGGCTTCACCGGCGTGGACGCGAAGATCATCAAGCTCCTGCAGGACGCGGCCTACGTCTGCCAGCTGGAAGGCAAGCTCGTTCAGACCGGACTGGACGCGAAATACCTGACCGTGGCGGATCGCTTCGTGCCCCGGCTGATGCAGCTCCTGATGGCGCGCCCGTTCAAAATCTCCTTCGGCGAGGAGGTCGTCAGCGTGCCGAGCGTGTTCGATGGGCAGGTTGAGCTGCTCTTCGGCGTGTTCGCCAGCGGCCGCGAGCTGGAGGTGCGCGCGCAGATGCCCAAGAGCCTGCGCATGCTGGACAGCGAATGTACCTACGTCTATTGCGAGGGCGACGTGCTCCGCCTGCCGGAGGCGCAGCGGGGCATCGTCCGCGTGCTGCTCTCCGCGCAGGCCGGGCCGGGCGCGCCCGCCGCGTTCCGCTTTTGACGCGCAGCAGAGCACCCGCGTGATTTCCGACCTGCTGCCCGCGCTGGAGCGCGCCGGAACGGTGACGCTCGACGGCGCGCTGGCCGAGCGCATCATCCGCCGCGAGCTGAAGGTGCGCGCGTATTTCGACCGGGAGAACAACCTGGTGATCTGCCGCGTCGCGTTCCTCTACGGCGACACGGAGATCGACCCCTTTGCCCCGCAGGCCGCGCCGGTGGAGGGCGACGAGCGCATCATGCTGCTGCGCGATGCGGCGGCCGAGCGCCGAGCGCTCGATCTGCTGGCGGCCTTCGGCTTCCGCATGCAGAAGGGGCGCGTCATCCTCGGCGGGCAGGAGCCGATTTACCGCTTCCTGACCGAGGGCATCTATCGGATGCAGGAAAACGCGGAGGTCTACTGCTCCGACGAATTCCGAAAGATGACCCCGCGCAAGCCGCACTTTGTCGGCACCCTGCGCATGCAGGACGGCGCGCTGCGGCTGGAGATGACCGAAAACGGCGAACCTGCGCCGGAGGTCGTCGATATTCTGCGCGCGCTGCGCGACCGCAAGAAGTATTTCCGCCTCAAGGACGGCTCGTTCCTCGACCTTTCGGAGATGGACGAGTGGCGCGAGATGGCGGAAGCCGCCGTCGGCAGCGAGACGGGCGAGCCGGAGGACGAGGAAAAGAACGCGCGCGGCGTGATGGAAATCGCCACCTACCGCGCGGCGTACATGACCAGCCTGCTGGAAAGCGGCGGTATTCCCGTCAAGGTCGAGGACAGTGTGAAGAACATGGTCGGAGCCTGCAGGACGACGGCGAGCCCCTGCCCCGCGCCGCTGGATCAGCTTCTGCGCCCGTATCAGATGCGCGGCTTCATGTGGATGCAGGCGCTCGACCGGCTGCGCATGGGCGGTATTCTGGCCGACGATATGGGTCTGGGCAAGACGCTGCAGGTCATCACGCTGCTGCTGTGGGCAAAGCGCCGCGGCGACCAGAACGCGGCCTCCATCGTCGTTGCGCCGACGTCGCTGGTGTACAACTGGATGGCGGAAATCGCGAAATTCGCGCCCGAGCTGCGCTGCGTGGCGGGCGAGGGCACGCAGGCCCAGCGCGCGCAGACGATTGCGCGGCTCAGCGGCGAAAACCGCGATGTGGACGTCTATCTGACGAGCTATCCGCTGATCCGCCGCGACATCGGCCTGCTCTCCAAGGTGCCGTTCCGCTTCGCGATTCTCGACGAGGCGCAGTATATCAAAAACGCGATGAGCGTCGGCGCGGGCGCGGTCAAGCAGCTCAAGGCGCAGACACGTCTGGCGCTGACCGGCACGCCGATGGAGAACCATCCGGGCGAGCTGTGGTCGATCTTCGATTTCGTGCTGCCGGGCTACCTCAATTCGTTCGCGCAGTTCATGCATCGCTTTGGCACGGGCGAGGAGGCCGACGTGCTGCGCAGCCGCATCCGGCCGTTCCTGCTGCGCCGCCTGAAGGGCGACGTGCTGCGCGAGCTGCCGGAGAAGGTGGAGATCACGCTCACGGCGGATATGACCGAGGAGCAGCGCCGCGTCTATCAGGCCAGCCTGCTGCGCCTGCGCCCGCAGGTCGAGGGTATGTTCAGCAGCAACAACCGGATCGAGATGCTGGCCGCCATCACCGAGCTGCGCCAGATCTGCGGCCATCCGTCGCTGGTTCTGCCCAGCTACGCGGCCTCGAGCGGCAAGCTCGACCTGCTGCTGGACGTGCTGCCCGGCTCGCTGGAGGCGGGGCACCGCGCGCTCATCTTCTCCCAGTTCACGCGCATGCTCAAGATTTTGCAGCGCAGGCTGGAGGCCGTCGGCATCTCCTGCATGTATCTGGACGGCGAAACGCCGCCCAAGCGCCGCATCGAAATGGTGCAGCAATTCAACGCGGGCGAGGGTCAGGTGTTCCTGATTTCGCTCAAGGCGGGCGGCTCCGGTCTCAACCTCGTCGGCGCGGACACGGTGATCCACTTCGACCCGCGGTGGAACCCGGCGGCGGAGGATCAGGCGACCGACCGCGCGCACCGCATCGGCCAGAAGCACAAGGTCACGGTCATCCGCATGATTACGCGCGGCAGCATCGAGGAGCAGGTCGTCAAGCTCGGCGCGAGAAAGCGGGAGATGTTCGACCAGATGATTACCGCGGGCGAGGCCATGCCGACCCAGCTCACGCCGGAGGACATCCGCGCGCTGTTTGATTGACGGAAGCGACATAAAGAGGGTATAATACAGCCATGAAGCACATCATTTGGGATTTTAACGGCACGCTGCTCAACGACGCGCAGCTCTCCGTCGATCTGGACAACGACGTTTTCGACCAGATCGGCGTGCCGCGCATCACGCTGGAGGATTACCGAAACAACATGACCATGCCCGTGCGGGATTTTTATCCGCGTGTCGGCGTGGATTACGCCAAGCACAGCTACGAGGAAATCGCGCGGCTCTGGCTGGACGAATTCAACAAGAGGGCGGTCGGCGTGGGGCTGATTCCCGGCGTGCTGGAGGCGATCAGGGCGCTGCACGCGCAGGGGCGGAGCCAGTCGGTGCTTTCCGCGTCGTATGAGCCGTCCGTCCGCGCGCAGTGCGCCGCGCTGGGGCTGACCCCGTATATGAAGGATATCAGCGGCTTGCAGGACGAGAGCGCCGGCAAAAAGACGGAGATCGGCCGGCGGCAGCTCCGGGAGCTGGGGCTGACCGGCGCGGATGTGGTGCTCGTGGGCGATATGCTGACGGACGCGCATCTGGCCGAGGCGCTGGGCGCGGACTGCGTGCTGGTTTCCTGGGGGCACAACGATTTGAAGCGGCTTGAATCCGCCGGTCTGCCGGTGGCACACAGCGTGGAAGCGCTGGAAAACATTCTGGCGAAATCCTAAGTTTTTGGGGCGCAATTTACGCCTTCCGTCGCTGCGGCGACGCCACCCTCAAGGAGGGAGGCATTGAGATAAAGGCTCCCTCTTTGAGGGAGCTGTCGAGCGGAGCGAGACTGAAGGAGGAAGGAGGAACGCATGAGCGAAAAGACTGTCCACGCGGGACATCGCGCGCGGATGAGGGAGCGGTTTATGAAGGAGGGGCTTTCCGGCTTTTCCGAGCATGAGGTGCTCGAGCTTTTGCTCATGTTCGCCATCCCGCAGCGGGACGTGAACCCGCTGGCGCATCGGCTGATCGACCGTTTCGGCTCGCTGAGCGCTGTTTTGGAATCCTCCCCGGCGGAGCTGACGCGGGTGGACGGCGTGGGCGAAAACGCCGCCGCGCTGCTGAGCCTGATGCCCCAGCTGATGGGCTATTATCAGCACAGCGCGATGGGCAGAAAGCCCATCATCACCAATCTGGCCGAGGCGAGAAAATACGCGGGCGCGCTGTTCTTCGGCCTGCATGAGGAGCGCGTCTACATGATCTGCGTGGATCAGAGCGGGCGCGTGCTCCACCCGGCGCTGATGCATCGGGGCACCATCGATCAGGTGCAGATTTACCCGCGGGAGGTTGTTGAAACCGCGCTGCGGTATCACGCGCATGCCGTTCTGCTGGCGCACAACCACCCCAGCGGCATGGCCGAGCCCTCGCAGGACGACTATGATTCCACCCGCGCGGTGATCGGCGCGCTGAACGTGATCGGCGTCCGCGTGATCGATCACCTGATTTTTGCAGGGAACAGCGTCTATTCCATGACGCAGAACAGCCAGTTTGACGGGCGGCAGGATGAGCGGGAAATCAGCTATATCATGCGCAGCCGCAGTGTGCCCGGCCAGCGGGGAACGCTGCGCGAGGAGCAGGAGGACGAGCTGATTGCGCTTCAAATGGACGAATGGAACGGAATTTGACGCGGGCGGAAAAAGGGGCGAAAGCGATGAACATTTTGAGGAGGCTGCTGATGGTGCTTGCGGCGCTTGTTTTGCTCGGCGCGGTCTGCGCGGCCGGGCTGATCGGCTTTGTCTATTACAAGGAGACGCATCTGCCCCCGGTCGGCGAATTTGACACCATCATTGTGCTCGGCGCGCAGGTCAAGGCGGACGGCACGCCCTCCGTCGCGCTGGAAAGGCGGCTGACGGCGGCGCTGGAGGAATACCGGAAGCAGCCGCGGCTGATGATCGTCTGCGGCGCGCAGGGCAGCGACGAGCCGCGCGCGGAGGGCGACGTGATGCGCGATTGGCTGATCGCGCACGGCGTTGCGGCGGCGGACATCGAGGCGGAGACCGATTCGTTCAACACGCGGCAGAACCTCGGCTACGCGCAATCCATCATGGACGACCGCGGGCTGACGGCGGCGCTGATCGTCACCAGCGATTACCACGTGCCGCGCGCGCTGGCGCTGTGCGAGCAGGTCGGCATCATCGCCAGCGGCAAGGGCAGCCCCTCCAAGCCGGAATATTTCATCAAAACCATCTGCGCGAGGGGCTGAGCTGGATTAAATTTGTGTGGAGAGTCGGCATGAATAAGGAGAGACTGAAGACCGGGCTGGAGATGATGGGCGTTGCGGCGGACGAAACCGCGCTGGATCGCTTTGAAGCCTTTCACGCCATTCTGGACGAATACAACGCGCGCATGGATTTGACCGCCGTGCTGGACGAAGACGAGCGCGTGGATCGCCACGATCTGGACAGCGCCGCGCCGCTGGCGCACGGGCTGCTGGTGCAGGGCGCGAAGGTCATCGACGTCGGCACGGGCGCGGGTTTTCCCGGCATGCCGCTGCTGATTCTGCGCCCCGATTTGCAAATCACGTTTCTGGACGCGCTGAACAAGCGCATCCTGTTTCTGGAGGACGCATTGAAGCGCCTCGGCCTGACGGCGGCGACGCTGCACGCGCGCGCGGAGGACGCGGCTAAAATGGCGGCGCATCGCGAGCAATACGACGCGGCGGTTTCCCGCGCGGTCGCAAACGCGGCGACGCTGGAGGAGCTGACGCTTCCGTTTGTCAAAAAGGGCGGCGTGGCGATTGCGTGGAAGGGCCCCGGCGTGGCCGACGAGCTGACGGCGGCGCGGCGCGCGGCGTTCCTGCTGGGCGGCACGGTGCGCGGCACGGTGGATGCGCCGATCCCCCGCCGGGCGGACTGGGCGCATGTGTTGCTGCTGACGGATAAGACCGGCACAACCCCGAAGGCGTACCCGCGCAAGGCCGGAACGCCGGGGAAAAAGCCGCTCGGGATGTAATACTAATTCTTGTTAAAATGGCTTAATCCGCGCACCATCTTTTTCGCTCTGACTTTGCCTCGTTCCGTTCAACGTACTTCCAGTACGCCTCACTTCACTTGGCTTCGTCAGAACAAAAATCTGATGCGCTCTGTTAAGCATTTTAACTGCGAATTAGTATAAAACAGAAAACGGGAAAGAAAAAAATGCCCATGAACCGGGAAGCCGGGTTCATGGGTATTTTTGATCAATTATCCGTTGACGTCAAGCACGATGGGGATGGATTCCGTTTGGCCGGAAGGGCTGACAATCAACAGACTGGCGTTGAGGGTCGTCGGCATTTGGCCGTTGCCGTCGAAGGTGAAGCACATCGTTTGACGATCCAGAATTTCAAAGGATGCGGGGGAAAAGGCCTCTCCGTCTTCATCCGTCAGCGACAGGTCGAACCAAGAATCATCGGGAATCGAAGGGAATGTGCCGTCAACAGCCGTCATTTTTGCCGTCAGGCGGATTTCAGAAACCTGAACGGAAAGCCCGATTTTTGCGCCTTTCACCGTTTCGAAGCCCATAAACAGCGCGGAATCGCGGCTGATGCGATTTACAGTTGCGGTCAGCGGGAACAATTCAGTGCGTTCAGTCGTCGTATACATGGAATGACCGTCGAAATAATCAAACACGGCATACTGATAGACGGCGGCATGAAGGGAAAGCGAATCCCGATTTTTTGCGGTTTCCGGCAAAGCGTCAAAATCACGGATGGCTAAAAGGCAATCGGGGTCGGAAGCGTCTTCGGTTTCCGTCCAAGGGCCGAGGTCAAGGCCGTCGTCCGTGTAGGTGTGGTCGGATACCGCGACGCGATAGGTGGCCATGCCCCAAGGGGTTCCGGCCTGCCGGGCGGCTTCAAACGCCTCGGCAAGATGGGATTCGTTCAGCCCCGCAGGGACAGCGTCGGTCGGGCGCATCCGCGCCAACTGTTCATCCGTCGGCGAAAAAGGCTCAAAGCTCGAAGAGCCTTGAATTGAGTAGCCGATCAGCAGCGATTCGCCGTCGTAATAAGCGTTGGTGATGGACGCGGCGACAGTGCCTGTTTTCTCGGTTTGAGCGACGGAAGATTCCGCGCTGATGGCGGTTTGAGGCGCGATTTCAGCGAAGCGGCGATCATTCTGGCCGAATTTTTCAAACAGATTGAGCGCCGCCGCCGCGGCGATGCCTGTGGCCGCCAGCAGCGCGACAAGGGCAAATACAAGACCGACGGACAACTTCTTCGCCGCCCTTGGTTTTTCCTCGGCACAGCGGAGAACACGCTGAGCGAGGGCGGGGTCGCCGTTCAGCCCGGAAAGCGCCGCATCCAGCGCGCCGCGCAGACGGTTATTCTGGCGAAATTCATCCATGAGAACGCCTCCTTTCCAACATTTTCCGAAGATTTTGACGGCCTTGTTCAAGGCGAACAGAGACGGTTGATTTGGCAACGCCGAGCGCCTGCGCGATTTCATCGGTCGTCATGTTTTCGTAATAGTACAGAAGAATGACCTCGCGGTGCTTTTGCGAAAGCCGCATGACCTCAATGGTCAAATCGACAGCGTCTTCATCCGTCTGTTCGCAGGATTCCGGAAGCTGTTCAGGCGTAATTCGACGATCCAGATGGCGAAACCATGCGGAGTGAATCATGTCGCGACAGGTGTTGACGGCAATTCGCATCAGCCATGTCTTTTCGCTGCAGTCCCCGCGAAAGGCGGGAAATGAGCGGTAGGCCTTGATAAAGGTTTCCTGTACCGCATCCTCGGCCAACGCGGTATCGTGCAACTGGATATAGCACAGGCGAAGCAGATCGGTTTGGTATTGTTCAACCAATCGGACGAGCCGCTGCCGGGCGTTTTCATTTGTGATGACCGCCATGTGCGCATCACCTCCTATACTTTATAGACGATGCGGAAGAACCGTTTGTTCGGATTTTCCTAAAAACAATTTATTTCCATCATGCGCCGCCCTTCTCCTGCGCACAATGAGCGCAAAAAGGAGATGATCGTTTGCATGCTTCTTATCGCTATCTGCTGATCGTTGTGGCGCTGGCCGCGATGCTCTGTCTGCTGCCCGCGCAGGGGACGGATGCGCCGAGCGCGGAGAAACCGCAGACGGCGCGGGAAACGCACGCCGTGGAAGCGCCCGCCGGGGCGGATCTTTCCGCCAAAACGGACAGGGACGCATATCTGCACCGAACGATGTATTACGCGCCCTGCGGCCACAGCGTCCAGCGGCGGGAAAAACTGCCCGCCCGGCTCGTCGGGCTGACGCGCGGCGCGCTGGAAAAGGAAATCGGCGGGCTGTATGAAAACGCGGCGGTGACGGGCTTTTCCGCTGCCGAGGTGGACGTGAGTACGCGCATGGACGTGCCCTGCCCGCTGCACTGGGTCTTGCGGGCGGGGGACGACGGCCTGCTCGCCGTTTTGCAGAACACGACCGGGGAGACGCTGACCGTCGTGCGCCGGACGGATATCCCCGTTGCGCTGGCCGCCGGGGAGGAGCAGGACGAGCTTCGCGACGGGCGGATGTTTGACGACGTGCAGGCGCTGGAAGGATATCTGGAAAGTTTAAGCAGCTGACAAAAAGAAGCCCGCGCCCGTTTGACACGAAACCGCAATCGAAGTATAATAAACGATAGCATTTTTTCATTTCAGTGCAGAGGAGACATCCATGAAGCCGCTTGACCAGTTTAAGCGCACCCCGCCCCGGCGCTATGACAAAGCGCCGCCGCCCCCGCCGGGGGACAAGCGCACCTTCGAACCGGCGATTCGCAAGCGATATTTCGATATGCCGACGTTTGACCATCGGCATATCGACCGCTGGCTGGGCGGCGCGGTTTGCGCCGTTTTGCTGCTGACGCTGTGCAACGCCAGCGCGCCGATGGGCGACGTGCCGAGTGTGCAGGAGCGTTTCAGCCAGTGGGCGGTCATCCAGAACGAAAAGACGGTGCAGCAGCTTCCCGGCGCTACGCCCGAGCCGGACAGCGCGTTGGCCGCGGCGGCCAGCTTCAACCCGGATCAGGAAAAGCAGGAAGTGAAGCAGGAAGCCAAGCAGGAGACGATCCTCGCGCAGGAAGAAACCCGGCAGGAGACGGCGCAGACGCAGACTACAGCGGACACATCCACCGGCTTCAAGCACTACGAGCCGGGTCAGCTCCACTATGAATCCGACGGCATCACCGTTTCCATCGAGCAGAAGACGAAGGACGGCATGACGTATTTCGTCTGCGATATCCGGCTCGAGCGCGTCGAGCAATTCCGGACGGCGTTCGCGGGCGACGATTTCAAGAGCGGCATTTACGAGGCGGTCAGCGACATCGCCGGACGATACAACCCGGTGCTGGCGATCAACGCGGATTTCTGCCGCTATCACCGCGACGGCGTGATTATCCGCAACGGCGAGGTGCTGCGCCGGCAGAACATCAAGAAGCATCACCTGCTGGTGGTGGATCAAAACGGCGACCTCTCCGCCCAGACGGACAGAAGCGGCAAGCAGGGGCTCGTCGCCAACAAGCTGGAGCAGGCGAAGACGTGGCAGACCTTCGAATTCGGCCCGGTGCTGGTCGAAGAAGGCAAGGCCGCGACGCTGCCCTCGAGCTTCTACGTGAATTGCCACGACGGATATTATGAGCCGCGAACGGCAATCGGCCAGCTCGGCCCGCTGCATTACATCGTCATCGTGGTGGATGGCCGCCGCGAGGGCTATTCCACCGGCGCGAGCATCCCGCAGCTGCAGCAGCTCTTCCTCGACGAGGGTGCGGAATTTGCGTTCAATCTGGATGGCGGCGGCTCGACGACGCTCTATTTCCGGGGCGAGGTCGTCAACATGCCCTCCGGCGGCAAGGAGCGCTCCGTCAGCGACGTCATCATGTTTACGGCGCAGTAAAGGGGAGCGCTGGGGTTCTGCCCCAGCCTCTAAGACACCATATCAAAGGGCTCCCGCTTTAAGGGAGCCGCAGACTGTAGACAAAAAGCGATTCTCCCCCGAAGGGGGGGAGAATAGCCCTTTCCGCAAATGAAAGAATAGCTGAATTTCTTGATTCTGCGATTCAAGCCAAGTTTGCTTATGTGGGCAAGCTGAGGCTCCCACTTTAAGGGAACCGACACGCGCCATGCGTGACCAAAGGAGTCATTTATGAGAAAAATCATCTGCCGGGCGGCGCTGATGCTGGCGCTCTGCCTGCCGGTCTGCGCACTTGCGGCGACCGAACCGAACGCCAAAACCATCGAGGATACGACGACCTACGAGGGCGACACGATCAAGATCACGATTGACCAGTGGTGCTATGCGTTCAACCGCACGAACCTGCGCTTCTTTGTGGCGAACGTCTATGTCAGCGATCCGGCGCAGATGCAGACCGCGTTCGCCGGAGAGCAGTATTCCAAGAACAACGCGGAGGCCACCAGCGCCATCGCCGAGCGCCACGATGCGATTCTGGCCATCAACGGCGACTATTACAACTACAAGGATAAAAACGGGCTGGTCATCCGCAACGGCGTGCTCTACCGCGACGCGGCTTCCAGCCGCGACCAGCTTTCTGGTGATGCGCGACGGCACGTTTATCGCCCTGCCGCGCGGCACATACGCCGCGGGCGAGGGGCAGAAGTACATCGACGAGGGCGTTGTGCAGAGCTTCACCTTCGGCCCGCTGCTGGTCAACGACGGCGAGGCGGTGGAGCTGCCGGAAAAATACATCATCTCCACAAAGGACACGATCAGGGAGCCGCGCACGGCCATCGGTCAGGTGGACGCGAACCACTATGTGCTCGTCGTCGCCGACGGCCGCCGCGACGGCTGGAGCGACAAGGGCATGACCTTGCAGGAGCTCCAGCAGGTGTTTGTCGAGCAGGGCTGCAAGGTTGCGTATAACCTCGACGGCGGCGGAAGCGCGACGATGATCCTCGGCAGCCAGCGCGTCAACAAGACCAGCGGCTCGCGCGAGCGCGACGTCAGCGACATCGTTTATTTCACGAAATAACGCGGGAGGCTTTGATTTATGCGCAAACGCATCGCGCTTTTCCTGCTTGCGCTGGCGGCGTTCGCCCCTCCGGCGCTCGCGGACGAGGGAAGCCCGCTCCTGAGCGTGGACGACCTGCTTGCGCTGGAAGACAGCTACGAGGCTTTTCTGGCGGAGCTGGGCGATCTGGCGGTGGAGCGCGGCCTGCTATCCGAGGAGGATCGGGCGGCATGGCACGACGCGCAGTTGGGCGATTTTTTTCAGAACGGCGGCTACGGCTCGATTCTGGTGAGCTATCTGCCCGGCGCGCTCGGCTATACGCGCGAGGAGGACACGCTGCTGAACCTGTCCGCCGCGTTTGAGGGCGGCAGGCTGGACGTGATGACCATGCGGCGCTACACACCGGGGGACAGCACGCTCTCCGGCCTGATGCTCACGCCCTCCGTGGCGGACGCAGACGGCGCGCCGATGGACGCGCACTATACGCTGAGCGCGACGAGCGGCATATTTATGAAGTGGGACGCGCTGCTGGGCACATACGTCACCGTCGGCACGATGGCGGAGAGCGACGGCGAAACCGTCGTCTGGAGCGACCAGACGCCCGCCGCCGACGCGAAAGACCCGGTGATTTCCATTGCGCTGACGCAGGCCGGCGCGCAGACGACGCTGGCGGAGGCCAAGCTGCTGCTGCGCGTGGACGGCGAAGGCTATCTGATTGGGGACGACGCGCTGACGATCCATTAAAAAAGCCCTCTCGGAGGGGAAGACCGGAGAGAGGTTTACAGATTCTGCGCAATCAGCATTGCGCCGGAGACGACCAGCAGCAGGAGCACCAGCTTCCTGATTCGCCGGTCGTCTATTTTTTTGCTGACCGCAATGCCGGCAAAGAGGCTGACGAGCATGAACGGCATGAGCTTGACTGCCGTGACCAGCGCGGCCTGATTCAGAATCCCGAGCGCCGCATAGAGCGCGAAGCGGAACACGTTTTCCGCCAGAAACACGACGCTGATGTTCGCCTTGAACGCGCCGTTTGTCTCCGTGATGCGGCTGACGTAGGCCGCCAGCAGCGCGCCTACACCGAACAGGCCGCTGAGCACACCCGCGGCGACACCGACCAGCGCCGTCAACCATTTTTTCTCTTTTCGCGGCTTGCCCTGCCCGCGCAGCATATCTAGCGCGATGAAGATGATGGCCGCGCCGAAGATGATTTTGACGATGCGCCCGTCGATGCTGCTGAGCATCAGCGCGCCGGGGATGTTGCCCGCCAGCATCAGCGCCATCAGCGGCCCAAAGACCTTCGGATCGAGGCTCTTTCGGTTTTGCCACGTCAAAATGGCGTTGCCCGGAAAGCCGAGCGCCAGCTCGACCGGGGAAATGCTCGCGTTGTTGACGCCGAAGCTCAAAATGCTTTGAAACACCAGCGTGTTGGCGAAACCGCAGAGCCCCTTGATGAAAAACGCCGCAAGGGTTGCGAGGATGAAAAGCGACATGGATAAAGTCCCTCCGCTAAAGATGAAACAAAGAAATTAAGCCGACAGTAAATGAACAAATCCGGAATTTTGCGTAAATTCCGATAACGAGCGCGCAATGCCCGCCTACCTGACTCCTTCAGTCACGGCTGCGCCGTGCCAGCTCCCTCGAAGAGGGAGCTCATTGATCAGGTTGTTTTCCGTCTAAGCAATAAGTTGCGCCGTACCCGTAGGGGCGCGCATTGCGCGTCCGCGTTTTGTGCAGAATCTACTTCTGGCTCAATTATTGAAGCTAACAAGATTATCAGCTTCACTTCTTTCGGATACAAAAAGTCCCACCTTGGTCCGCATGTGCAAAGCACCTCAGCGTGGTGGGCTCGATCAATCTTATTATATGCGCCTTGAACCGTGATGTCAACCATTTTCAAGTGAAAAGAAGAGCGGCCTTCCTTTCGGAAAGCCGCCCTGTTTGGCGATGATTTACTTGGCGATGTACGCCGCAGCGTTCTGCGCGGCGATACGGCCAAAGACCACGATATCGGCCACAGCGTTGCCGCCCAGGCGGTTCGCGCCGTGCACGCCGCCGGTGACCTCGCCCGCCGCGTACAGACCCGGAATGACCTGATCCTCAGCGGTGAGCACCTCGGCGTTGGTGTTGATCTTCACGCCGCCCATGGTGTGATGGATGCCCGGAGAGACCTTGATGGCGTAGTACGGAGCGGTGTCCAGCGCGGAGGCGAAGGACAGGCGGCCGAACGCGTCGTCCTTCTGATCGGCGACGGCCTTGTTCCAGGTTTCCATGGTCGCGGCGAAGGTCGCCGGATCGATGCCCAGCTTTTCGGCCAGCGCCTCGTAGCTGTCCGCCTGCACGGCGTAGCCCTTGGTGAAGTAGCCGTTGTAGGTGGAGGAAGCGTCCATCATCTTCTGGTCGAGGATGGTGTAGGCGTAGCCGCCCTCCTGAGCCAGCTCAGCCGCGGAGACGTTGTCGCGGGTTTCCAGCTCGTTGACGAAGCGCTTGCCTTCCTGATTGACCAAGATCGCGCCGTCGCCGCGGATGCCCTCGGTGATCAGCGCCGTGGTGGTCTCGGTGTAAACGGACGGGTGAATCTGAATCTGATCCATATCCACGGTCGCCGCGCCGACGGCCACGGCCATGTCAATGCCGTCGCCGGTGACGGTGGAGACGTTGGTGGTCACAAAGCCCGCGAGCGCCGGCTTGAGCGCGGCCACACGGTCGAGGTCGGCGCCGAAGCCGCCGCTGGCCAGAATGACGGCCTTCGCGCGGATGGTGTATTCGCCGTTCTCGCTCTTGACCTTCACGCCCACGGCCTTGCCGTCTTCCATGACGATCTCGGTCGCGGCGGTGTTGGTGCGCAGGTCGATCTTATCCTCGGCCTCCACGTCGGCGGTGAGCACCTTGACGAGGTAAGCGCCGACCGGGGTGGTCTTGCCGTCCTCGGTGGTGGCGCGATGGATGCGCTTGACGCTCGCGCCGCCGAAGGAGCCGACGTTGGTCAGGTGCGCGTTCTTGGTGGCCAGCCAGTCGATGGCCTCGGCGGAGTTGCCCGTCAGGGTCATAACCAGATCGAAGTTGTTGAGACCCTTGCCGCCGATGATGGTATCGAGGGCAAACAGCTCGACGGAATCAAAGTAGCCTTCCGGATTGGCCTTGTAGGCCTCGAACTGCTCCTTGACCGTCTCGGTCAGGTTGCTGATCTTGTCACCGTCGGCATACTTTTCCTCGGCGGTCGCGATGGCCTTTTCCACGGCCGTCGTGGTCGCGTCGGACCATTCGTTTTCATCCTGATAGACGGTCTTCGCGGCGTTCATGCCGCCGGTCGCGCGGCTGGTGTTGCCGCCGGTGGAGCCGCCCTTTTCCACGATGATGACGCTGTTCACGCCGGAATCTACGGCCTGAAGCGCCGCGGTCATGCCCGCGCCGCCCGCGCCGACGATCACCACGTCGCACTCGGTATCCGTCACGGTGGTATCCTCAGCCTCGATGAGGCCGGCCGCCGCCATGGCCTTCTTGGCCGCGTCCTTCACGGCGTTGCTCGTCACGGTCGCGCCGGAGATACTGTCAAAATCCACGCCCTGCGCGGCGACGATCGCATCGGCGAAGGTGCCGTCGGCGCACGGCTCATAGCCAATGCCCTTGGTTTCGCTCTCACCGACGACCTCAGCCGCGGTGATCTTGCCGTCTTCCACGGTCAGGGTGACGGAAACCTCGCCGATGCCCTGCGCGGTGCCGGTGTACGTCTCAGCCGAAGCGGCAGCGATCGCGCCGGTCGCCATCAGCATGGACAGAAGAATGGATGCAAATTTCTTCATGAAGTATAGCCTCCTTCTTTGATTTGCACAGGCATTGTAACACTTGAAATTGTTTTTGTCAATTCATTCACGAGCTTTTCGGCAGGTTGGAAAAAGTTTCGTCCTTTTTCGGATTTCGAAAGGAAGGATGTGTCGAAAAGGCCGTTTTTCCCCAAAATAAAGAAGAAACGGGGCGCTGCCGACGCCCCGCCTTAAACCGAAGATTGTTAGTTTTTTCTTTCTATGCGCGGCGCTGATGGCCGCTATATGGGATTGGTATGACGACTATTACTTCTTTTTCTTTCCCGTTCCGACCGTGCTGCGCTGCTTCTGCGGCTCGATGCTGCCGGAAACGGCCTCGTCCGCGACGACGACGACCGGCTGCTCGTTATCCACGATCTGGATAAACGTCTTGCCGACCTTCATGGGCAGTTCTTCGCCGTTTTCATCGAAGAATACCATGCGGTTGTTCAGGTTCTTGGTCTCGCTGCAATCGCGCGCCCAGCTTCCGCGGATGTATTTGCCGTTTTGAAAGATTTCGGCCACGCCCTGACCGTTCAGCCGGATGACCGGGCGGGACGGGTTGCCGCTCGCCCAGGAGATATCCGTGCGCAGGACGATCACGTTCGCGTAGGCGCAGGTTTCGCCGGTGTTGCCGTCCGTATAGGCGTAACCGTTGCGGTAGCGCTCGAACAGCCCGGTGGCGGGGTTGTATTCGTAAGCGGTCATATAAGCGTCGGCCGTCGTCTTGTAATTGATGACGACGCCGTTTACATCCTCGCCGCGCTCAAGCCCGGTCTCGGTGAACGTGAAGGGATGCGGCTTAGGCGTTTCGGAATAATCCGCGTATACGGCGCTCAGGTCGAGCCGGACGTTGTGGGGGCCGACGTGGCCGCCGTCGCTGGTGCGGGGGAACCAGTCGGCGTGCTTGCTGATGCCGTTCAGATACGGATATTTCAGCTTTTTCACGCTGCTGTTGGCCTCGACCCAGCTCTTCATGTTGTTTTTGTCGCGCCCGCCCTGATAGCCGTAGAAGGCGAACACGCCGCCCCACATCTCCCGCAGGGAGCACATCGGCACGCGCGCGGAGCGAACCGGACCCGCGCCGTCGGGGCAATCGCCCATGAACAGCGCCAGCTCGCGCGTGGAGCCGTCCGCCTGAATCGGCATTTCGTAGATCAGGTCGGCGGAGGCCGCACCCCAATGCGGCAGCGCCGCCGGGGCGCGTCGATGGAAACGAGCGTCGGGCGGTATTCGCCGGTGAACGCCTCGCCGGTGATGGGGTTCACGCCTTCTGCCACGGGGTTTTCCCTGGGCATTTTCAGGGTGATCTTGCCCGAACCGTAGGATTTCGGCGCGCCGAGCTGCTGGGCATAGCCGCTGGATGAAATGCCGGAGGCGCTCAGGTCAAAATCGTCTCTTGCCGCGCCCGCAGCGGCGGGAACGGCCAGCAGCGCGCACAGCGCAAGGGATGACGACAGGCGCAAAAACCGATTCATATCTTTTTTCTTCCTCCTTACATAAGGGTCGATGCGTTGAAAAAGGGTCGCGTGCATCCTCTGTAACGACGCGCCGGACGGCGGATGGCCGCGCGGCAGGTGGGTGGTTGGTTCTTTCACTTGTATAGACGTAAAATGAGCGCGAAATGTAACACTTTTTTACGAATGATGAAGAATTTGTAATTTTTACAAAAATGCGCGGACAGAGTAAAAAACCGGCGGTTTTTGCGTCTAATATAGTAGATAGACCTACACAGGGGAGGGAAACAACATGTTGTCGTTCGCCGCGCTTTCCATCAATCGCTTTTTTACGACCGCGCCGAAGCCCGAACGGGAGACGCCCGGCAGCCGCACGGCGACCCTGCGCGCGCTCTCCGATCTGGGGGAGAGCGTCGCTTCGAGCGTACACGCCATCTATGCGCAGAGCAGGCTGTATCTCTGCGTGGCGATGCAGCCCAAGCCCGAAGCGCTTCATGCCCAAAGGCTGGCGGATAAAAAGGCCGCCGCAGGGCATTTTGATGTGGATGAAAACTGGAGCGCCGCCGAGGTCAACGCGCGCTGGGGCAAGCGCGCCGTGCTGACGGATGGCAGCGGGCGCGTGCTCGATCACGCCGTTCTGGGCGCAAGGGGGATGACGGACGCGGGCGCACGGGAAGTCTTCTTTGAATTTAACGCACTGGAAAGCTACCCCGAGCCGATGTATCTGGCCGCAGGGGATGCAAGGGTGAGGGTGAGATAAGCCAAAGAGAGGGGAGCGCCATGAAAAAGATAGCGAGCGTTGCCGGATGGATGGCCGCGCTTATGGTCGCATGTTGTCCGTGTACGGCGGAAATGAGCGTTCAGGACGGGCATGCATACGGGCAAAGGAGATAGACGGAAAACGGATCGTCTATGATTTTGATGTTCCCAAAGAAGTGGAAACAGTAAAACAATATAAAACAGAGTTCGTAAAGATGAACCTGTCATTGGTTAAGAGCATTCTTGAAAAATACGTTCAAAAACCACGCTCAAAGGACGCTTGGGATTTAATTAACAGCAATCAATGGAATGATACAAACTTCTGCTATTTTGAGCAGAATGGAAGATATACATGCGAAGGCAGCTATTATAGAGGACCAAGGAAGAATGCAGATACAGAACCTGTACGTTTAGCGAGCGAAAAAGTATATAACTTATTAGAAGAACTGAATATCTCGGACTTTGAATACCCTTTTTATGTTGAGACATCTCAATGCAAATTGATTGAAACTGTATTTGAGAAAATTGAGTCTGAAGACGATTATATCAGAGTGAAAGGCGATACAGATTCGATGGCTGCTGAATATTATGATAAAGAAGTACTTGGAAAAGAACGCAGCATTATTGTAACAAGATTTCTGATCGATGGTATTCCGCTTTGTATTAGCGACACGTCTCCACATAAAAAGGAATAGTGATTTGGACGACGTTACAGGATCAGAAGGAATATTCGTTCTGAATGAAAATAACGAAATGATACGCGCCCAAATTCGAAATTATGTACGGGTTGTCAAAAGTAAAGAAGATGATCGAAGGATTCTGCCGTGGCGGGCATGCATAGATGAAATGGCCTTGGGCGTCATTCGCGGAGAAGAAGTGACCATCACGGAAGTTGAACTGAATCTGGTTGCGGGGGAACGACGGAATAACATATCCCGTATGGCGGTTTTCCGGATATTCGGATTTAAGAAAGCTGAGAGAGGAAAATCCGGAAATCAGCATCAATTCGTCCGATTTTTCCTGCTGCGTGGATGCATGCAGCGGGCAGTGCCTTTATTATTAAACGCGAACACGCCGCGCGGATCGACCCGCGCGGCGTGTTCGTATACGAAGGAGAGAGGGGATGTTTGAAGGTTATCCATCTATGTAAAAGGGTCAAACCCTGACTGACAAAGGGGTTAGGCTTCCGAAGCATTGAGGCCGAGCACCTGCGCGATCATGTTCATCGCGCCTTCGAGCGTCATTTTCGCCCCGGCGCGCCATCATCAAAATACCGTAGAGCGCAACGCCGGTCAGGCGCTTGGCGTCCTTTTCGTCGCGGCCGCTCTCGCGGAGCGCCTGCGCCGTCATCTTTTCCAGCGCGGGGCCCATGTGCGCATACACGCGGTCGCACATATCGGTATACAGCGCGGCGTGCTGCGGCAGGCAGAGATCCGCGGTCAGCGGCGCGGTGAAGCACTCGTGCCAGACCTCCGGATGCATCAGCCGGGCGAATTTCTCGCGCGCCGTGCCCTCGCCGTCGGCAATCTGCTCGGCCAGCGTGCCCAGATAGCTGCAATAGCCCTCGACAACGGCCTTCACCATATCGTCCTTGGTGGTGAAGTAATAATAGAACAGCCCTTTGGCCACGTCTACGGCGGAAACAATTTCCGACACGGAGGTTCTCACAAAGCCCTGCTGTGCAAACAGCTTTGCCGCGGCGGCCACCATTTCCGCCTTGCGTTCTTCCGGTTTCTTGACGACTCGCATCGCGTATTCCTCCTTGCACCATGCTCCGCCGATTGTGCGGGTTGTGGTTTCTTTTGATGAGGCCATTGTATCAGCGGCGCGTCGGCGGCGCAACGGCAAAACGCTCAATGATACGCGCGGCGGTTTCAAATGTCAATTTTTGTGATTTATCTTACGGTGTGAGATAATCAAAGGGGATCAAAAATCCACCCTTCCCGGATGGAAAGGATGGATCAAAAAGCGATTACGCGCCCGCGATGTCCAGACGCTTGACCAGCACGGAGGGCGAACCGATGGGCGAGGCCTCGAACAGCAGATCGCCGCCCACGTCGGTGATGTCCTTGAGAAGCTGGTAGAAGTTGCCCGCGACGGTGAATTCCTCCACGGCGCGGACGGCGCGGCCGCCCTTGATTTCAAACCCGCGGGAGAGCAGCGAAAAGTCGCCGCTGATGGGGTTCGCGCCCGCGTGCAGGCCGGATACCTCGGTCAGATACAGGCCGTCGCCGAGGTTGGCGAGCAGCTCTTCCTGCGTCAGCTTTCCGGGTTTGAAAAAGAGGTTCGTCGGCGCGACGCGCCCCGCGCCCGCCGCGTTGCCGGTCGTCCGGCAGCCGGCTTTTTTGGCGGTCTTGCGGTTGTGCAGCAGCGTCTTGAGCACGCCGTCCTCGATGACGGCCTTGGTTTTCGTGGCCGCGCCCTCGCGGTCGAACGGGCAGCTTGCCAGCCCCATCGGCATCAGCGGGTCGTCCGTCAGGGTGACGGATGCGCTGGCGACGGCTTCGCCCTCGCGTCCTGCGAGGAGAGAAAGCCCCTTCTGCGCGTTATCCGCAGAGAACACGCCGCAGAACGTGGCGAGCAGATCGGCCATCGCCGTGTTTTTGATGACGACGGGATAAGCGCCGCTCTTCATGCGCCCGGCTTCCAGCTTGAGCAGCGCCTCGCGCTTGCAGCTTTCGGCCAGCTCCTCCGCGTCGATCGCGTCCAGCCCGTAGCCCCAGCGGATTTCGTAATTCGTCGCGGCGTGTTCGCCGTCGCGGGCGACGACGTCCGCCATGGCGTAAATCATGTTGCTGTGGTGGGAGAGATCCAGCCCCAGCGTGTTTTTGAGGGTGAAGGTCTCCTCCCCGGTGGCGACGGCGCAGGTGTCCGGCGTGAGGCGCGGGTCGTCGCTGCGCAGCTTCGCGTCGATGTCGCGCGCAAGCGCGATTTTCTGCTCGGCGGTGATGGCGGTGACGGCCTGCGAAGCGTTGCAGACGGAGGAATAGCTGTCGTCCGGGGAGAATCGCGTCCTGCTCGTCGGTTTCAATCAGCGCAGCGCTCTCCAAAACGCCCTGAATCAGCAGGGGATGCTCTCCTCGGTGACGGCCTGCGTGCTCGCCGTGCCGATGCGGCCATTCACCTGACCGCGCAGGGTCAGGCTGAGGCGCTCGCTGACCTGATAATCCTCCAACTCGCCGCGGCGGACGCGCACCTGAAACGAATCGCTCTGGGAACAGGCGGCCTCCGCCGGGGCGACGCCCGCCGCCTGCGCGGCTTCAAAAAGACGGGAGATAAACGTGTTGAGTTCCATGCTGATCCTCACTTTCCGCCGACCGTCAGGCTGCTGACGCGGATGGTCGGCTGGCCGACGTTGGTCGGCACGCTGCCGCTGAGCGAGCCGCACATGCCCTGTCCCATCGTCATATGCCGACCGACGCGGTCGATGCGCATCAAAATCTGTTCGCCCTTGCCGATGAGGGACGCGCCGCGCACGGGCGAGGCGATTTTGCCGTCGCGGACGAGGTAGCCCTCCTGCACGGCGAAGTTAAATTCGCCCGTCGCCGTGTTGACGCTGCCGCCGCCCATCTGCGCGGCGTACAGGCCGTCGCCCATGGTGCGGATCATCTCGTCCTCGTCATCGCTGCCGGGGGCGATGAAGGTGTTGCGCATGCGGCTGGTCGGCGCGAAGGTGTAGTTTTCGCGGCGGGCGCTGCCGGTCGGGGCCATGCCCATCTTGAGGCCGTTGAGCCTGTCCACCATGTAGCTGCGCAGAATGCCGTTTTCAATCAGCACCAAACGGGTGGTCGGCGTGCCTTCGTCGTCGATGTTTTCGCTGCCCCACTCGTTGGGCATGGTGCCGTCGTCGATGGCGGTGACGCAGGGCGCGGCGATTTGCTGCCCCAGCTTGCCCGCAAAAACGGACGTTCCCGGCGCGACGCTGGTGGCTTCCAGCGCGTGGCCGCAGGCCTCGTGGAAGATGACGCCGCCGAAGCCGCCCGCGATGACCACGGGCATTTCGCCCGCCGCGCAATACGGCGCGGTGAGCATCGTGGCGGCGGCCTGAGCTGCCTCGCGGCCGGTCTGCGCGGGATCGACGCGGCCATCAAACAGCTCAAAGCCCATCATCGCGCCGGGGTTGCGCGTGCCGGTCTGGTTCTCCCCTGCCGTCGCTGGCGACGGCGGAGCAGAGCAGGCGGGTGTAAACGCGCGTGTCGCCGGTGTACAGCCCCTCGCTGTTGGCGATGAGCACGTGCTGCTCGCGGGAGATCAGCCCGGCGGAAACCTGCACGATGCTCGGGGAAACGGCGCGGGCGGCTTGATCCGCCTGACGCAGGACGTCCGCGCGGCGCGCGGCCTCCACGGAGAGGAACGGCGTTTTGACCGGGTGGATATCCGGATGGACGCGCTCGGCCAGACGCACGTCGCCCGCGGCCTTGGGCGTATCGGTCACGGCCGCCGCCGCGCGATCCGCCGCGCGCAGCAGGCCGGTTTCGCTCACATCGCAGGTGTAGACGTAAATGGAGCGCAGACCGTCGTAGACGCGAACGCCTGCGCCGTAAGGGCGGGAGAGCGCCGCGTTTTCAATGCGCCCGTCGCGCAGGGACATGGAAAAATTGCGGGAATCCTCGATGAAAATTTCGGCGAACGTGCCGCCGCGCGACAGCGCGCGGGAAAGCACGCGCTCGCAGACAGATGACGATACCATCGGTGGCCTCCTTTAAAAGCGGCGTCCGCGCCGCTTGATGTCTATCCACCAGTATACGCTATCGGACGGAAAATGTAAACTGACCCGCCGCCGCTTTGCGAGGATAAAAGCAATTCGCCGGTGAAAATTCCCGCAAGCCCCTTGCGGGAGTTTCGCTTTGCGTGTAGAATAGTATACAGGATATGATGGCATGGATATGCAAATGACGCCGATAAGCGGGGAGGGAGCCGTATGCCCGGCAGACTGGATCAAATCGAAAGCATGCTGAAGGCGCGGCTGGGCAGCGCGCTGCTGGCCTCCTGCCCGGAGCTGGTATATTCGGTTTCCGGGATTTTATTTCGGTTTCTGCGCACGTCGGACAGCCTTTCGGCGCTCTGGCGGCAGCTGGATTCCACGCTGTTCAACACGGTGTTTCAGGCGACCGGCGGAAGGATGCGCGTGACGCTCGACGACGGGCGGAGCATTCTGGCGACGGGCGAAATGCTGCGCGATCTGGCGGATCGGCTGCTGGCGCTGGCCTATCGCCGCATGGACGTCAGCCCGACGCTGACGGACGCGCTTTACGACCTTTCCCGCGCGGGCTCGTTTGCCGCGATGCGCGAACTGGTTTCGCGCTTCCCGATGGATGAAAACGAGCGCGCGTGGATTATACAGATGCTCAGGGAAAACGGGCAAACGGAGTGACCCGCCCCGCCGTCAGGGCGCGAGGGGATGAGGGAGATATCATGGCTAAGATCATCGCAATCACGAACCAAAAAGGCGGCGTCGGCAAGACGACCACCAGCGTCAACCTGTCCGCATGCGTGGCTGCCGAGGGCAAGCGCGTGCTGGTGGTGGACGCGGACCCGCAGGGCAACACGTCAAGCGGCTTGGGCGTGCGCGTGAAGGAGAAGACCCCCACGGTGTACGAGGTGATGGCCGGGGAAACGGAGATCGGGCAGGCGCTTTGCAAAACAGCCGTCAAGGGGCTGACGGTGCTTCCGGCGGATATCCGGCTGGCGGGCGCGGAAATCGAGCTGGCGAACATGGAGCGCCGCGAGCGCGTGATTGCCGACATGCTGGAGGGCGTGAGGGAGCAGTTTGACTATATCTTCATCGACTGCCCGCCGTCGCTGGGCATGATTACGCTCAACGCGCTCTGCGCGGCTGACGGTGTGCTGATCCCGATTCAGTGCGAATATTTCGCGCTGGAGGGCGTGAGTGCGCTGATGGGCACGATTCAGAAGGTGCAGAAGATGAACCGCCATCTCGCCATCGAGGGCGTCGTGCTGACGATGCTCGACGCGCGCACCAATCTGGGCGTGCAGGTTGCGCAGGAGGTGCGCAAGGTTTTCAAAAACAAGGTCTATCAGACCGTGATTCCGCGCAACGTGCGCCTCGGCGAAGCGCCGAGCCACGGGCTGCCGATCAGCCTCTATGACCCGCGCTCCCTCGGCGCGCAGAGCTATCAGCAGCTTGCCAAAGAGTTTTTGGCAAGAGAATAAAGAAAGGCAAGAACCGTCATGGCGAAGAAAATGGGATTGGGCAGGGGCCTGAGCGCTATCCTGCCGGATGTGGAAGAAGTGGTGGAATCCGTCGATCAGGTGAGCGAGGGCGCGGCGCCCGTGCCCGCCGACGCCGTGGCGGAAATCCCGGTCGGGGAGATCGATCCGAATCGAAACCAGCCGCGCAAACGGTTTGACGACGACGCGCTGCTGGCGCTGGCCGATTCCATCCGCCACAACGGCGTGCTCTCCCGATTCTCGTCGCGCGGGAAGGCGGGCGCTACACCATCATTGCCGGTGAGCGCCGCTGGCGTGCCGCGAGGCTGGCCAACCTTTCAACCATTCCCGCCATCGTGCGCGAGTGGGACGAGATCAAGCGGCAGGAGGCCGCGCTGGTGGAGAACATTCAGCGCGAGGATCTCAACGCCATCGAGGAAGCGCAGGGCGTGAGCCGCCTGATGAACGAATGTGCCCTGACGCAGGAGGCGGGCCGAGCGGCTGGGGCGCAGCCGCAGCGCGATTGCCAACCTGCTGCGCCTGCTCAATCTGCCCGCGCGGATTCAATCTGCCGTGATCGACGGCACGCTTTCCGCAGGCCACGCGCGCGTGCTGGCCGGTATTGCGGACAGCGAGCTGCAAGGCGCGCTGTTCGCGAAGACCCTGCAATTCGGCTGGTCGGTGCGCCAGCTCGAAGCCGCCGCGAAGAATGCCCAGACCGAGAAAAAGGAGAAGCCCGAAAGAGAGCCGCTCCCGATTGAATACGAGGAGCTGACCGAGCGCCTGCGCTCCGCGACCGGCCTGAAGGTCAAGCTGGAGGGTACGCAGGAAAAGGGCAAAATCACGCTGCAATACACCAGCGAAGAAGAGCTGCAAAGGCTCTGGGAATGGATGGAACGATAAAAAACAGGCTGTCAAGCGATTAGCTTGACAGCCTGTTTGTATGCATCCCAAACAGGGAGCTTACGCGCGAACAACGCCCTTGCGGATGATGATGTTGCCGTAGAGCGCGGTTTCGCCCGTCTGCACGACGGCGAAGGCCTTTTTCGCGCGCTCCATGAACGCATCGTGCGCCATCATATCGAATTTGGCGGTGGGCAGATCGGTATCCGCCGCCGCGCGGAACGCCTCCCAGATCGGCGCTTTGTCGCCGGGGAACATGCCCGCCGGCACCTGCATGACGGCCAGCGGCGCTTCCACAAAGTCATCCAGCGGGAAGAGCGTCAGCAGCGCCCGCATCACCTCGGCGCAGCCGTGGCCGTCGCAGCGCACGCACTTCTGGCCGATGGACGTGCCGGGGAAGTTCGCGTCGGCCAGAACGAGCTCGTCGCCGTGCCCCATCTCGGCGATGATTTTAAGCAGCTCAGGGGCTGATGATCGAAATACCTTTCAGCATAAAGAAGCCTCCATTCACTTGCGGGGTTGTCAAGCTAACCACACCGATATTTCAAGAATAAAACCAAGTATTTGCGCCCGAAGGTTTCCAAAGGGCGATCGGAAAGCCCCTTTGGTGGGGCGATGGGGCAAAGCCCCATATCCGAAAAAACTACTCAGATATTTGTTTCTTGGAATGTTCGGTTTAGCTTGACAGTCAGACGGATGCAACCATTATAGCACAAACAGTTTTGTCAAGGGATAGATATTTGAAAATACGCTAAAGATTCACGACAACACCCATCCGGGGGGCTTGCGATGACAAGCTTGAATCCCCTGGATGGGTGTTGTTTGATATGAACAGGGATTGTCCGGATGCCCTGTTCCGACATCAGGCCGGACGGCGTTCAGTCATCCTTTGGACGGCCCTTCGACCTGTCCAGCATATCCAGCAAAGCGCGCATGGGCGCCGTCAGCACACGGGTGCGTTTATAGAACAGGCGGATGCTGCGTTCCACGTCCGGACTGTCGATCCGATAGTAGACGAGGCGTTCGTCCGGAGGCGCGCTCAGCGCCAGCGTGTCGCTGATGAACGCCGCGCCCAGTCCGTAGCTGGCGAGGTTGTAGGCCGCCAGCTGCTGATCCAGCTGCAGGCGGATATGGGGTGTAAAAGCCGGCCTGCGCGCATAGCTGCTCCGCTCGGGCGCGGGTGTCGTTGCCCTCCTTGAGGAGCAGAAACGGCACATCTGCGAACAGCGGGAGCGGGACGCAGGCGTGTCTTTTGATCGTCAGCTGCGCGGCGCTCAGACGGAATGGCGCTGCCTGCGGGCAGAGGGGAAGGCTGCGGGGAACGGCGAGAATCACCTGCTCCCGCTTGAGCAGCTGCGACTCGTATACGGTGGGGTCGAATGCGCAGTTGTCGATGACGAAATCGAGCGTTCCCTCCTGAAGCTCCCCCTTGAGCCTGGCAGTATGAGCCTCGTTCAGGCGCAGCTCCACGCCGGGACAGCGCTCGGAAAAGGCGCTCAGCAGCGGAGGAAGCACATAGGAGGTAAACAGCGTCGTGCCGCCCAGGGTCATCACGCCGGTCACACAGCGTTCCGCATCGTCCAGATACTGTCTGAAATCCGACTCGATTTGAAGCACCTGTTCGGCGGCGCGGATGTAGGCGCGCCCGGTCTGCGTCAGCCCGATGGGCGAGGTGCTGCGGTCAAAAATCGGCGCGCCGATGCGATTCTCGGCCTTGTGAATCATCTGGCTGAGAGAGGGCTGCGAGATATACAGCGCCTGCGCAGCTCGGGTAAAGCTGCGCTGCCGGTAAACCTCGTAGACATAGGCCATTTCATGCAGCAGCATCGCGTCCTCCTTACATAGGCAAATGCTTATAAGACAGTTTGATAAATTGGTATTTGAAAATAGTATACCCGATGCGTATACTGAAATCAAGTCATTCCAAAGGAAAAGGAGACATGATGAGACCGTGAACAGAATGGAATACGATCTGGTGGGCGAAATGGCTGTGGATGCTGACGCATACTACGGGATTCACGCGCTGAGAGCGGCGGAAAACTTTCCGATCACGCATACCCGTCTGCCCGGAGACATGATAGTCAGCATGGCCTGGATCAAGAAGGCCTGCGCGAGAGCAAACCGCGTGACAGGCGCGCTTTCATCCCGGGTGGCGGAGGCCATCGAACGCGCCTGCGACGAGTTGATCGACGGGAAGCTGCACGACCAGTTCATCGTCGACCCGATTCAAGGCGGCGCGGGCACATCCACCAACATGAACGCCAATGAGGTGATCGCCAACCGCGCCATCGAGTTGCTGGGCGGCGTCAAGGGTGACTACACGCTCGTGCATCCCAACGACCATGTGAACTGCGGGCAGTCCACCAACGACATCTACCCCACCTGCGTCAAGATGACGCTGTACAGGGCCAGCGAAGGCCTGCAGCGGGAAATGGAAGCGCTGGTGAGCGTGCTGGAGAAGCGCGCGGCGGATTTTGACGGCGTGATCAAGATGGGGCGCACCCAGCTGCAGGATGCGGTGCCGATCCGGCTGGGTCAGGAGTTTTCTGCCTATGCGGCGGTGATGCGCCGGGAACGTGCGCGCCTTGAGCGCGGGCAGAAGGAGCTGCTTGTGCTGAACCTCGGCGGCACAGCCGTCGGCACGGGCATCAACGCCTCGGCGGCCTATATCGGGCAGGTGGTTCCGATTCTCTCCGAGATGACGGGTATTTCCTTCACCCAGAGCCCCGACCTGGTTGACGCCACACAGAATACGGACTGCTACCTGACGCTGTCCGCCGCGCTCAAAAGCTGCGCTGCCAGCCTGTCCAAAATGTGCAACGATCTGCGGCTCATGTCCTCAGGCCCCCGCGACGGGCTGGGAGAGATCAGCCTGCCCGCCCGGCAGAACGGCTCCTCCATCATGCCGGGCAAGGTGAATCCCGTGATTCCCGAGGTGGTCAACCAGATTGCCTTCCGGGTGATCGGCTATGACGCCACCGTCACGTTGGCCGTGGAGGGCGGGCAGCTGGAGCTGAACGCTTTTGAGCCTGTGATCTTTGACAGCCTGTATCAGGGCATGACCATGTTGCGCGGAGGCGTGCATACGCTGATTGAGCACTGCCTGCGCGACCTCCGGGCGAACGAAGAAATCTGCCGTCAGGAGGTGGAGCGCTCCGTGGGCGTTGTGACGGCACTGTGCCCGCGGATCGGGTACAACGCGGCTTGCTCTCTCGCCCGGGAAGCGCTCAGGACGAAGTGCTCCGTCCGCGAGCTTGCCCTCAGCAGAGGCCTGCTGACAGCGCAGGAGCTCAATGCCCTGCTTGACCCGGCGGCCATGACCTGCATCCGGGTATAGCGCGCCAAAGGAGGCGCTTGCCCCATGTCCGGCATCTGGCGGCTGTGTGCGCATCGCGGACGGATATGGGTTTCCGGGAACGAAACGCAGACGACTTGAAAGAATTGAATACATGTGAAGGATTCAAACTATACGCCACGGATTTGCTTTTGAATGCGGATTCCCGGTTGATGGACGGCATGAATGGAACGTCCGTCATCCAATCTGACAGCGTACAGGATGCGCTTGTTATCCCGCTGGGCGCAATCCATGAAGATGAAACGGGTGCATATGTCTATCGTCTGGACGCAACAGATACGCAAAGCATCGTTTACGTCACCACCGGTCTTTCTTCTCCCTGAGCCTGATCAACATGAAGAATCCGCTGAAGATGTGCGAGCATTGTCAGAGAGCCTTCATCGCCAGACGTGCCGATTCCCGATTCTGCTCAGATGATTGCCGCAAGAAGCACAAGGCAGAGGAATAAGCAGCCATGAAAGCATGAAGGAAAGGATGCGGAGAACGCAATCGGTCACCCTGTTCATCAGCCATGTCGCAAGGTTTGGAGCAAAGGCGAAGAAGAGGCCAATGCCGGCTGCTTGCCGCACCATCCGCGACTGCGCATGAACGAACCACCCTGCGACGGCTCCCGGCAGGAATACGCTCGCCAGCAGATGCGTGACGACGGACGAGAGCCCAATCAGAACGGAAGCAAGCCGGAGCGGCAGCCTGATGAGTTTCATCCTCGCTTTCCGCTGTATCAAAAAAGCAGCTATGGTATAGAAGGCTTCCTGGACTGCTATAAGGCAAGTAGACACGAAAAACAACCCCCGTCGTAGAATTGCACGACATTACGCGGCTTTACTCCGGATTTCAAACGGGTAAGGCCGTTTTTCATATCAATGCGTTGGTAGTTGTAGAAATGGATATACTCGTCAACCAGCTGCTGAACCTGTTCGCCGGTAGTTGGTTTGCATCTGTAAAGGCATTCGGTCTTAAATGTGCCAAAGAAGTTTTCCATTATTGCGTTATCATAAGGGCATCCTCGTCTGGACATTGAAGCCGAAAAGTGGTATTCTTGCGTTAAGGCGAAGTATTCTTCAGAGGTGTACTGACAGCCTTGGTCGCTGTGGAGTAGTAGTCCATCAGCGACCTTTCCTTTTTTCCCCGCGCAAATGCGTCTCTAACCGTGTCGCTGACAAGAGTTGCGTTGATTTCAGTGCCAAGGCGGTATGCGACAATGTATCTGCCGCAAAGATCCATGATGGCGCAGAGATAATAGGTCCTTTGCGGCGTAATGATGTAAGTGATATCTGTCACCCAGCGGTAATTCATTTGCTTTTGGATGAATTGGCGATTCAGCAGATTCTCATAGCGATGGCCACCCTGCTTATACAGTGTATAGGGCCGTCTGCGCCTGATCTGCGCCAGAAGATCCAGCTTTCGCATGTGGTGCAGCACAGTTAATGGATGATATTCAACTGATTTATTCTGTTTTATCCATAGGCATACCCGGCGGTATCCGTAAGATTGATTCACTTGTGCCTGGCACTCGATGATGAACTGATCCAACTCGCCGCGCTGCTGCGGCTGTGATACTCGTTTTTCTCCACTTATAGAATCCGCTTCAGGACACTTCAAATAGCTCGCACATTTTCTGAATTGGATATTTTTCCTTAAACCTTTCAATTACCCGATATTTGGCACTCACATCCTTCCACATTCGGATAGAAAATTTTGCAGCAGCTCCACTTTCATTTCAAGCTCGACGATTCGGTTATTCTGTAACTGCTCCTGTGTGGCCGGCGTTTTCTCGGACGGCCTTTGGGTTGAGGAATATAACCTTTCTCAATTCTTCGCTGCTTTCTTCGCGCTCTGCTGCATAGTTCCTCAACTTGTTCCTTTGTTAAGCCGAATTGTTTTGCAATCTGTCGGTACGTGTACCCCTCCTTCATTGCCAATACGCTAGGCAGCAATCCTTGTACATGTGTGTATGGTCTGGACATAAAACGACCCTCCTGTTGTAGTTTTGACTTTCTCAATTCTACAACAGGAGGGTGCTTTATTTCACTGTCTATTTTTCTGCAAGCAGTCCATCCCTTCAGACCATAACTGCTTAACATCCTCGTGGATTGCGGTATATGTATATCATTGCGGTAAGGGGAGAACCTTCCCTTACATAATAACTACCACGATGAAACAGGGGGTTCAATCCGAAAGCCGCCTGTTTTCCGGGCGTAAGGTCAGCCGCGCCCCAAAAGCGCGGGCGATTAAAGCAAAAGCCCTTCCGCAATCAGCACGACGGCGCAGCAGGAGGCCGCGACGGTGAACAGGCTTGCGCCGTTGAAGGCAAGCGCAATGCCCAGCACGAGCGCCAGCGCGCCCGCTAAGGGCGACTGCGTGGCCTGCACGATGGCGGGGAAGGTCATCACCGCGAGCGTGACGTAGGGCACGTAGAACAGAAACGAGCGCAGAAAGCGGTTGGTAATCGGCCTGCGGATGAGCGTCAGCGGCAGGGTGCGGATGAGAAAACTCACGCCCGCCATGATGGCGATGTAGAGATAGATGCTGTGCATCACGGTGCGTTCCCCTCCTTTTCTGCGTCCTTCACGGGGAAGAGGAGCGCCGCACCGGCGGAGAGCGCGACGGTCAGAATGATGGTGCGCGTGCCGGAGGAGAGCGAGGAGACGAGCGGCAGGCGGCCGCAGGCGAAGCTGAGCGCGAAGGAGAGCAGCACCAGCGCGGCGACGACTTTGTTTTTGCGCGCCGGAGGGATGATGATGGCGAGGAACATGCCGTAAAGCGCGACGCTCAGCGCGCTGACCACGCGCGCCGGAAGCAGATTGCCGACGACCACGCCCAGCGCCGTGCCGACAGCCCAGCTCGGCGCTGCGACGAGAATCGCGCCGTACATGTAATACGGATCGAGCCAGCCGTCGCAGGAAATGGCGAGGCCGAACAGCTCGTCCGTCACGTCGTAACCGACGAGCAGGCGGTGGCGCATCGGCGTGCCGGGCGCGAATTTCTGGCTGAGTGAGCAGCTCATCAGCAGATAGCGCGCGTTGGCGATGAGCGTCACCACCGCGATTTCCAGATAGGATGCGTCGGCCGCAATGGTGGTGAACCCCGCGTATTCGCCTGCGGAAGCGTTGTTGAGCAGGCTGACCAGAAAACCCTGAAAGGCGTTGAGCCCGGCGTTGCGCGCCGCGATGCCCAATGAAAACGCGACGGCCAGATAGCCCAGCCCGATCGGAACGCCGTCGCGCATGCCGCGCACGAGCGCGGGCGTATGGCTGCGGGCTCCCTCGGCCGAGAAAGAGATCGACATGAAGCGTGCCTCCGATATGCAGAAATAGAATGAAAAAAGCAAAAACAAGTATACAGCGAAAACCGCCGTTCGTAAAGCGAACGGCGAAAAAATCTGTTGGTGAAACAGTAAATGAGCAAATTCGTGTTGCACACAGGTATCAATCTGGTATAATAAACAAAAAGAAATCTGTGGTGGTGAAGAGATGCATACAGTAGGAAGAATTGATCTGGCAATGTATGAAAAAATCACGAGCGATATCACTACGGATGAGGTGATTATTACTGAGGAACGAATAGAACATAGCAACCTTCACGATCATGCGTTCGACCGATATGGAGTATATATTCCGGACATATTAAGAGCGCCGGATTTAATTTTTGAAGATAAAAACCCGAATACGGCCATATTGATTAAACAGGTTGAAGAAGATGGAAAAACGCGCAACTGGTTTTGAGATTGCATGTTTCAAGCGATCATCCGGAACATAAAAACTCGATCATATCGTTTTGGATAATCAGTGAAGGAAGAAGAAAAATTACGAAAGAAACAAAAGGATCGTTTACATAAAAAAAGAAGTGTGATACAATAAAAGTACACCAAAGATGGTCTTTGAGGTGGTAAAGTTCGTTGCTACCACGCGCCTTCGGGCTAAAAGAGATGCAGGAGAGGCGACGCCTGCCAAAGACCATGAAAAGGGGAACCGCTTCGCAGGATGCAAGCGGTTCCCTTCTTTTATTGAGGTTGGAGAGGAAAAAAGTTATCCTTTTGTGCTTCTGTTCCTTCTGAATCCAATCCAGCATACCCGACAGGTGCGCTTCGGAAACAAAGCTGCCGCCCTCGTTCAACACGCGGAGCATGGCCTTTGCGCATCGTCGGGCGTTTCTTTTTTGGCCATGCTGCTTTGAAGCGAGGCGCGCAAAATCTTCATCAGCAGCTTGTCAAGGCCGTGCAGACGCTCCATGTCAAAGCCGCCCTGAAGGCTGAACACGGTGACGGTTTGCGGAATGTGATTCTGCTCGCGCAGTTTCTTGGAGGGGGTGAGTGTCAGGCCGACGCCGCATACGGCGCGCGGGGAAAACCGGCGAATGGCGGCGCCGCAGCCCTTGATGGAACCGGCCATCAGCCAGCCCAGATATAAAATAGGCGCGCGAACAGGCAGGCTCTTTTTTTTTCGCTTCATTCAGCGTCAAAACCGGAAGACCGGTCTTTTCGCCCAGCATGCGGGCATATTCGGCGGTGTAGCCGGTGTTGGACGTATAAACAATCGCTTGAATCATGGCGAGCCCTCCTCAGCCTTCCCCGCTCAGCCTTGCGCCTGCGGCCAGCTCAGCGTAAACGCCGCCCTGCTTGACGAGCTGCGCGTGGGTGCCGCGTTCGAGAATACCGTGTTCGCCGATGACCACGATTTCATCCGCGCTGCGGATGGTGGACAGGCGGTGGGCGATCACCAGCGTTGTGCGCCCCTTGGCGAGACGATCAAACGCGGCCTGAATCTTGCGCTCGGTGGCGGTATCCAGCGCGCTGGTCGCCTCGTCCAAAATGAGCACGCGCGGGTTTTTCAGGAAGATACGGGCGATGGAGACGCGCTGCTTCTGGCCGCCGGAGAGCATCACGCCGCGCTCGCCGACGATGGTGTTGTATCCGTCCGGCATGGCCATCACGTCCTCGTGAATTTCGGCCAGCTTGGCGGCCTCGATCACATCGTCCATCGTCGCGTTCGGGCGGCCGTAGCGGATATTATCCAGAATCGTGCCCGCGAAGAGGAAGACGTCCTGCTGGACGATGCCGATGCTGCCGCGCAGATCGGCCAGCTTGATATGGCGGATATCCTGCCCGTCGAGCGTGATCGAGCCGGAGGAAATCTCGTAGAAGCGCGGGATCAACTGGCAGAGCGTCGATTTGCCGCCGCCGCTCTGGCCGACCAGCGCCAGCATTTCGCCGGGCTTGATGTGCAGATTGATGTGGGAGAGAACGTCGCCCTTGCCCTCGTCATAGGAGAAGGAGACGTCGTTGAAGCGGATGTCGCCGTCCACATGGGTCAGCGCGACCGCATCGGGCGCATCGACGATATCCGGGTCTTCGTGCATGATGGCGCGGAAGCGCTGGAAGCCCGCCATGCCCTGCGTGAATTGCTCGGTGAACTGGGTCAGCTTGCGAATCGGGCTCTGCACGCTGGCAACGTACATGTTGAAGGTGACGAGCGTGGCGATATCCATCTGGTTTTTCATAATCAGATAGCTGCCCACGAAGATGACGGACAGGCTCATCAGGTTCATCATCAGCTCCGTGCCGGAGAAGAAGCCCGCCATCACCTTGTAATAGCCCTGCTTTGGCAGAAACGTATTGATCCGTGCAGCGGGTGAACTTGTCGATCTCCTCATCCTCGTTGCCGAACGCCTTGGCGACGCGCACGCCGGAAATGGAGCTTTCGATTTCCGCGTTGATGCCCGCTGTGCGGCGCTTGACGTCGCGGGAGACCTTCATCATGTTGCGTCGGCGCATCGCGACGAAGAGGACGATCATCGGCACGGCGATCATCAGCACGAGCGCCAGCTTCTTCTGGATGTTCCAGAGGACGAGGAACGAGCCGGTCAGCGTCACGATGGAGATGAACAGATCCTCCGGGCCGTGGTGCGCCAGCTCTGTGATATCGAACAGATCCGTCGTCACGCGGGACATCAGCAGGCCGGTGCGGTTTTTGTCGTAAAAGCTGAAGCCGAGCTTCTGCATGTGTGCGAAGATGGCCGTGCGCATATCCGCTTCGATGTGAACGCCCATCAGGTGCCCCAGATAGGTGACGATCCACTGCGCCGCCGTGCGGATGAGGAACGCGGCGAGCATCGCGCCCATCACAATCAGGAAGGTGCGCATCGCCTGATTGGGAATGTAGTCGTAGAGCACCTTGCGCGTGACCACCGGGAACAGAATATCCACCAGCGCGATCACCAGCGCGCAGAACATATCCAGCAGGAACATGCCCAGATGCGGCTTGTAGAACGCGGCAAACTCGCGGAGCGCGCCGCGTTTGGGCGCGGCCTTTTCTTCAAAGGCGGAAAGGGATTGATTGGCGCGTGTGTTGTTCATCATGTTATCCTCTTAAACGACGAAATTGTGCAAAGAAACGGGATCGCCGACGGCGCGGCGATCCGATAGGCGCAGGGGCTTAGATCACGGGGCGGATCCATTTATAGGAGCGGAAATGCAGGAGATACGCGCTGCACTTGATGATATCCTCCGAAAGATACATGACCAGATAGGTCATCGGCACGCTCCAGTGCAGATATAGCCCGGCCAGCATCGTCAACGGCAGGCCGATCAGGTACAGCGTGATGCAGTCGACGATCAGGCCAAAGCGCGTGTCGCCGCCCGCGCGGAACACGCCCATCACCAGGATGGAGGGGATGTTGTGCAGCACCATCTCCAGCGCGCAGATCGCCAGCACGGCCAGCGCGTCGTCGCGCACGGCCTGCGAAACGCCGAAGAGCGAAAGCAGCGGCTGGCGGAGCGCCAGCATCCCCGCGCCAATGAGCACGGAGAGGCCGATCGTGAGCTGCACATGGCGCTTGGCGCAGAGCTTGCTGAGCGGCACGTCGCCGCGCCCGATGGCGCTGCCGATCATCACCGCGCAGGAGGAGCAAAGCCCCATCACCGCAACGCTCGTCAGATCCTCGATGGATTTGACGACGGTGATCGACGCATACGCGCCCGTGCCCATGTGGCCGTAGACGGAGCTGTAGAGCAGATTGCCCAGCGCCCAGGCGCTTTCGTTGAGCATGGCGGGCATGCTGACCCGCGCGAAATCGCGGATAAAGCCGCCCGTGATGCCGACAAGGCCGCTCCGCCCCGTGCGGAGCAGCGTTTTTTTCGCGACGCCCGCGCCGTAAATCACCAGCGCGCCAACGACGGCGGAGACCAGCGACGCGATGGCCGCGCCCTGAACGCCCAGCGCGGGGAAGCCGCACAGGCCGAAAATCAGCAGCGCGTTCAGCACGATGTTGACCGCGACGGAGATCAGCGAACCGACAAACGGAATCATAACGCGGCCGGTGCTTTGCAGCAGCGTGCCGCCGCCGCGCGTGAGCGCCAGAAACGGATAGCTGACGGCGATGATGCGCAGATAGGAAGAACCCAGCGCGACGACCTGCTCATCCGGGGAGAACAGGCGGACGATGCCCTCCGGAAAGAGCAGCGCCGCGAGCATGAACAGCAGGGAGGCCGCCTGCGTGCCGACGGTCATCAGGCCGTAGGTGCGGCGCATGCCCGAACGTCGTCGCCCGCGCCGTAAAACTGGGAGATGAACACGGATGCGCCGCTGGAAAAGCCGAAAAAGACGATCGTTAAGAACCACGTCCATTTGCCCGCCATGCCGACGGCGGCCAGCGGCGTATCGCCCAAGCGGCCGATCATCATGGTATCGACCAGCGTGAAGGAGGAGGCGAGCAGGTTTTGCAGGGTCACCGGCACGGCGATGGAAAGCAGCGTGCGGGTGAAACCGGGAGGCGTTTTTGTCATGGCTTACGCTCCCGCCAGCACCTGAAAGACCGGGCTGTGCTCCGTGATGAACGGGCCGTCCTGCATGAAGAAGAGCATGCCCGTGACCGGGGCTTTGAGCACCTCGCGCACCGAGCCGTCGCAGGGGTTGATGATAAAGGCGAGCTGCTCGCCGCGGCGGACGTGCGCGCCCGCAAACTTGACGCGGCGCAGAAGCCCCGCGCTCGTTGCGGAAACGGAGGTCATATCCGCGTTGGTGATGATGGAGGAGGCGTGACCCGGCGCGGTTTCGCTGCGGATGACCCCGCGGCTGTTGAGGAAGCGGACGATGGCGCGCAGGCTCTGATCCGCCGCGGCCTCGTCGATTTCGCGCGTCTTGCCCGCATAGAGGGAATACGCCTGCGTGCCGCAGAGCTGCCAGTTGTAGTTGAGGGTCGTCTGGTCGTAATCGCGCGGGGTGCGGACGTAGACATAGGGCAGGCCGAATTCGCAGCCCAAATCGGGGTTCTGCCGCCCGGTGTCCATCATGCGCACATGCGGCACGAAGGAACCGGGCTGATAGAAGCTGGTGAGCTGTACGCCGTAGCGATAATTCTTGACGCGCTCGAGCAGCGCGTCCGTGATGCGCTCGGTCGTCGAGCCGGCGGGATCGCCGGGGAAGCGGCGGTTGATGTCCATGTTTTCCGGCTCCCCAGAGGCGCGAGCCCTCGTTCATCGACGCGCCGATGGCGGTGGGCACGATCATAACGCTCTTTGCCCGGCTGAATGCCGTCTTCCTTCTCCACCTCGCGCAGGAAGGAGACGAGCCGCGCGCAGACATAGAGTTGCTGCACCTCGTCGCCGCGCAGCGCGCCGACGACGGCGCAGGTCTTTTCGCCCTTGCCGAAGCGATAGGCCATGATGCTCATATCATCCCGGAAATACGACGGGAGGGTGAACAGAATATCCTTTTTCATGCCCGCTCCTTTCTGATCCTGGCGATCAGCGTGCCGGGATACACGGAGGAATAGCTGCGCTGGCTGAACACAGCCCCGCGCACGGCGCCTTGACGGTCTCGCGGGCGACGCCGTCGAGCGCGTCGATCACCGTGCCGAGCACCTGCCCCGCTTCGGCGTGGATGCCGAGGCAGTCCTCCGGCACAAACACGCCGGGGAATTCGCAGGCCACGCGGCAGACGTCCTCGCTCGTGCGCACGGTGGGAATGTCGGCGGACGCATCCGGCGCGGCGATGGCGTCGCCCGCCCATATGCCCATCTCCTTCAGCTTGCAGAAGATGCCGTCCACAACGGAGAGATGGCGATTTCCTGCGGCAGGCGGCGGCGCTCGTCGGCCTCAAGATGACCGCGTCGGTGCCCACGGCACCCAAAGCGCCGGTCAGCGAGGCGGAGAAGGAGCCCTTGTCCGGGTAGACCCAGATGAGCTGCGGGCAGAGCGCGCGGACGCGGGGCAGAAGCCGCTCGGCTTCCTTCGCGCTGACGCGCACTTCGTACAATTCGCTCTTGTTGCGCGCACTGGCGTGAAGATCCAGCACAAGATCCGCGCCGCGCATATCCTGAATCACCTGATGGCACATGTATTCAAGCGGCGTGCCGTTCGGCGAGCCGGGAAAGCGCGGTTCATATCCAGCCGCGTACCGGAGGGCACCAGACGCTCGCCGATGTCCAGACCGAGCGGGTTGAGCATGGGGTAAAATCCACCGTGCCGCGAAGCGCGTCCGGATGTTCGCCGATGCGCTGCTGCACCAGATAGATGATGAGCTGACCCATCATTTCGTCGCCGTGCGTGCCCGTAGCGATGCAGACGCGGCCGACGGAAGAACCGTCGGGGGCGTACCGGCAGCGCTTGATGCTCCATCGCTCCTCGATGGGCAGGGCGACGCTGGCAACCGTCGTCAATGTCTTGAGCAAAACGACCCTCTCCTTTTGAAACGATATCAAGCCTTTCAAAGGGGCTGCGGCATGAATCAAACCATGCGCGGCAGCCCCCGTTGTTTCCCGATTTGCGATGGGAACGGCCAAGCGCGCACTCTTGCACCCGATGCGGACGCCGTCGCCCATTTCTACGCTATGATGCTAACACAAACGGAGGGGTTTTGCAAGTGAAAGCGGCATAATTTCATTCCGGCGCGCGCGTGAAAAAGGAATGGCTCATCATGGGAAAATGTGTTATAATCAGATGAATGACGCTTGATTACCGGGAACGCCCGGGAACAAAGGAGAAGGAACATGAAAATCGGCCTGTTTACCGATACGTTTTACCCGGAAATCAACGGCGTGGCGACGAGCTGCCTGAATTTGCAGCGGGAACTGACCCGGCGCGGCCACGAGGTTCACGTTTACGCCCCGAAATGCAAGGGTTGGGAGGAGAACCAGCGGGAAAACGTGCACTATCTGGCGAGCGCGCCGCTGCTGGTGCTCAAGGATCGCAACTTCGCCTTCCCCACGCCGCTCACATCGTGGGAGGCGGAGAAGATCGATTTTGACGTGGTGCACACCAACAGCGAATTTGTGATGGGGATGTTCGGCCACCACGTCGCGGGCAGCCTCGGCTGCGCGCAGGTGCACACCTATCACACCGTCTGGGAGGATTATACCTACTACATCACGCACGGCGTGGCGGACGAGGCCGCGCGGCGGATCGCCCGGAAATATTCCCAGTGGTGGTGCAACCGCTTTGACCGCGTGATTACCCCGACGGGCAAGACGCTCGACCTGCTGCGCAAATACGGCGTGGCAGCGCCGATTGACATCATCCCCAGCGGCATGGACATCGCCCGCTTCGACCCGGCGCGGCACGGCGAGCAGGAGCGGCTGGAAACCCGCCGGGAATGCGGCCTGCCGGAGCACGCGCCGCTGCTGCTGAACATCGGCCGCATCGCCAAGGAAAAGAACCTCGAACAGGTGATGCGCGTGTTTCCGCGGCTGCTGAACGCCTGCCCGGATGTGCATTTCGCCGTCGTCGGCGAAGGGCCGATGCGCGAGGAGCTGGGGCGCATGGCGGAGGAGTTGGGCGTTTCCCGCGCGGTGACGCTGACCGGGCCGAAGCCGTGGGAGAAAATCGACCGCTATTACGCGATGGGCGACGTGTTTTGCAGCGCGTCTCATTCGGAGACGCAGGGGCTGACCTATGTGGAGGCGATGGCCTCCGGCCTGTGCGTCTGCGCGGTGAACGACCCCTGTTTGGACGGCGTGATCGAGGACGGCGTGAGCGGTATTCTCTCCGGGGACAGTGACGACGAGCTGCTCGCGGCGTTGATTCGCGCGTTCGGCGAGGAGGGCAGGCGCATCGCGAAGGCGGCGGCGCAGTATGCCGCGCCGTTCAGCACGCAGGGCTTTGCCGAGAAGGTGGAGGCTTGTTACATGAAGGCGATTGAGGCGCACAGGCGGGGATGAGCGGGGGAGCGAACATCCGGGAACGGCTCTTTGCGCTCGGAGATGAGCGGTATGCGGGGTTTCAAAGCGCGCTGATTCCGAATATCCCGAAGGAAACGGTCATCGGCGTGCGCATGCCGATGATGCGGAAGCTGGCGAAGGAAATCGCCGGAGCAGAGGAGATGCGCGCCTTTCTGGCGGAACTGCCGCATGCGTACTACGACGAAAACATCCTGCACAGCGTACTGCTTTCGCAGATGAAAGATTACGACACGTGCATGGAAGCGGTCGAGGCGTTTCTGCCGCATATCGACAACTGGGCAGTCTGCGACTGCCTGTCGCCGAAGGCGTTTGCCGGGCACAAGCCGGAGCTGCTGGAAAATATCCGAGAATGGGCGAAATCGGAACACGTCTACACCTGCCGTTTCGGGCTGGAAATGCTGATGACGCATTTTCTGGACGACGACTTTAAGCCGGAATATCTGGAGCTGGCCGCAGACGTGAAGCTGGAGGATTACTACGCGAAGATGATGGTCGCGTGGTTTTTCGCCACGGCGCTGGCCAAACAGTGGAACGCGGCGGTTGTCTATTTGCAGCAGAACCGGCTTGAGCCGTGGACGCATAACAAGACGATCCAGAAAGCACGGGAAAGCTACCGCATCACGGCGGGACAGAAGGAATATCTGAAGACGTTGAAACGAACTCCTTCCGTCACGACTTCGTCGTGCCAACCTTCGGCATTTTATCTGTTTGTTTCCGCCACAGGCGGCAACAGATTCAATGTCCCTCGAAGAGGGAGGCAATGACATGAGCAAGCAAGATGTTTTTGCTGTTTATGAAATGAGAAACGACTTTATAAATAAGCAGTGCATATGCTTTTATGGCTCCCTCTTTGGAGCTGTCAGCGAAGCTGACTGAAGGAGTTCGAAACGATAACAAAAAGGCGTTGAGCGGAAAAATCCGTTCAACGTCTTTTGTTATGCGATTGCGGTTCAAACCGGCTTGTACAGAGTCAGGCAACGCTGTGTGCCTGTAAGCCGTTTGCTTAGCGCTCGACGCGGCCGGAGCCGGAGCCCTTCATCAGGCTTTCGACTTCCTTGACGGTCACGCGGTTGAAGTCGCCGGAGATGGTGTGCTTCAGGCAGGAAGCGGCCACGGCGAACTCGAGAGCCTCGGCCTGCGTGGCATAGGTGTTCAGGCCGTAGATCAGGCCGCCGCCGAAGGAGTCGCCGCCGCCGACGCGGTCAACGATATCGGTGATGGCGTACTTACGGGAGACATAGAACTCCTTGCCGTCGTAGATGCAGGCCGCCCAGTAGTTGGTATCCGCGCTCTTGGATTCACGCAGGGTGATGGCGACCTTCTTGAGGTTCGGGTAGAGATCCATCGCGGTCTGGGCGATCTGCTTGTAGACGTCGCGATCCAGCTCGCCGCTCTCAACATTCGCTCTTGGACGCTGATCCCAGAGACTTCTGGAAGTCTTCCTCGTTGGCGATGGCGACATCGACGTACTTGGTCATCTCGCTCATCACTTCCTTGGCCTCCTTGCCGTACTTCCAGAGGTTCTTGCGGTAGTTGAGGTCGCAGGAGACGGTCACGCCCATCTCCTTGGCGGCCTTGACGGCGGCCAGAGAGAGATCCGCGGCAGACTGGGAGATGGCCGGGGTGATGCCGGTGATGTGGAACCAGGTCGCCCGTCGAAGATCCTTGTCCCCAATCGATATCGCCGGAGCCTTGGCGATGCAGGAATCACGCACGGTCATAGACGACCTTGGACGGACGCTGGTTGGAGCCGGTCTCCAGGAAGTAGATGCCCATGCGGCCATCCATCATCTTGATGTTGGAGACGTCCACGCCGAAGCTGCGCACGTCGCGCAGGCAGGCCTCGCCGATGGCATTGTTCGGCAGGGCGGTCACGAAAGCCGCGTCCATGCCGTAGTTGGCCAGAGAAACGGCCACGTTCGCCTCGCCGCCGCCGAAGGTGGCCTCGAGGGACGGGCTCTGGAAGAAGCGCTCCAGCGCGGGGCTCTTCAGACGAAGCATGATTTCACCGAGAGTAACAATACGAGCCATTGTCAATCACTCCTGAATCTTATTGATTTTGAGTGTGCGCAGGGAGAAAAAACGCGCACTCAGTTTCTGAAGTTATTATACACGATGGCGGGACGCAAATCAAGTCGTCTGACCAATAAAGCGCAAAACTTGCGGAATTGAGCAGAAATAGACGGAATTTTGCGCGTCATATCGGCTGAAATGGCGCAAAGGAACAAAGAACGCGCGATAAATTTCGCCACATTCCGGCCGGAGGAGACGGATGAACGGCGGGCGGCGCGCATAGGAAACAGAAGGGCGGGGAAGGGGCTAAGGCAGGCGGGACGGACGCAGGAACTGTGTTTTTCCTGCCACATAAAGGGTTTTATGCTATAATGCCCGTTGGTGCCTGACAAAAACAGGCTGAAAAGAGGGAAATCGGCGGCCATTCCGCCATCCATCATATTTGGGAGGGTTTTGAACTTATGCCTCTGCAAACCGAGTATAACAAGGATACCATCAAGGAATCCATCCTCAACAAGCTGCTGCGCTACTACGGCTGCACCATTGAGGACGCGACGCCCAAGCAGATTTACGCTGCCGTGGCGAGCACCGTGCGCGACCAGATCATGCTCAAGTGGCGCTTTGAGAAGGAAGCCCGCCGCAGCGAGAAGGCCAAGCGCCTGTATTACCTCTCCATCGAGTTTCTGACCGGCCGCTGGCTGCACAATAACCTGCTCAACCTTTGCTCCACCAAGGAATATGAAAAGGCGTTCGAGGAGCTGGGGCTGACCCTGCGGGGCGTGCTTCACGAGGAGCCGGAACCGGCGCTGGGCAACGGCGGTCTGGGTCGTCTGGCCGCGTGCTTCCTCGATTCGCTGGCGACGCTGAACCTGCCGGCGATGGGCTGCACCATCCGCTATGAATACGGCCTGTTCCGTCAGCGCATCGTGGACGGCCAGCAGGTCGAGGTGCCGGACGAGTGGCTGACCTACGGCAACGCCTGGGAGATTCCGACCCAGCGCGACGCGGTGGAGGTCTGCTTCGGCGGCCAGATGGTCGAAAACTGGGTGGGCGGCACGAACTACGTCACCCTCAAGAACACGGAAAACGTCATCGCCGTGCCGTATGATCTGCCGATCGTCGGCTACGACAGCGACGTGGTGGATCGCCTGCGCACGTGGAGCGCCGTGCTGCCGCAGAACTTCAACCTTGAAAAGTTCTCCGCGGGCGATTACAACGGCTCCACGGAAGACAGCAACTCCATCGCGGCGCAGATTTCCAAGGTGCTCTATCCGGAGGACAACACCTATAACGGCAAGAAGCTGCGCCTGATGCAGGAATACTTCCTCGTCAGCGCGACGCTGCAATACGCGATCAAGGACTTCAAGCGCGTCTACGGCACGGATATGAGCCAGCTCCCGGAGAAGATCGCTTTCCACATCAACGACACGCACCCGGCGATGGTCATTCCCGAGCTGATGCGCATCCTCGTGGATGAGGAGCGTCTGCCGTGGGAGGAGGCCGAGCGCATCACGCAGGCGACCGTGGCCTACACCAACCACACCATCATGGCCGAGGCGCTGGAGAAGTGGCCGGAGAACATGATGCGCGAGACGCTGCCGCGCATCTACTCCATCATGCAGGAGCTGAACCGCCGCCTGTGCCAGAAGCTGTTCGACGCCTTCCCCGGCCAGTGGGATCGCATCGGCCACATGGCGATTCTGGCTTACGATCAGGCGCACATGGCGAACATGTGCGTGGCGTATTCCCACGCGGTCAACGGCGTTTCCCAGCTCCACGGCGACATCCTCAAGCACACGACGTTTGCGGATTACTACGCCATCATGCCGGAAAAGTTCTACGCGATCACCAACGGCATTACGCCGCGCCGCTGGCTGATGCTGGCCAACCCGTCGCTCTCCGACCTGCTGGATGAATCCATCGGTCAGGGCTGGCGCAAGGATCTCAACGAGCTTGAAAAGCTGCTGCCGTTCGCGGACGATGCGGCCTTTGTCGAGAAGTTCGCCGCGGTCAAGAAGGCGAACAAGGAGCGCTTCAGCCGCTGGATTTACCGCCATCAGGGCCTTGAGCTCGACCCGACGATGATGTTCGACGTGCAGGTGAAGCGCCTGCACGAGTACAAGCGCCAGCTTCTCAACGCGCTGCACATCCTCGTGCTCTACAACCGCATCTGCGACGATCCGAATTACACGATGGCGCCGCGCACCTTCATCTTCGGCGCGAAGGCCGCGCCGGGCTACCGCCGCGCGAAGGAGATTATCCACTTCATCAACGTGCTCGCCGCGAAGGTTGCTTCCCACGAGCGCGCCAGCAAGATGATCCGAATCGTGTTCCTCCAGAATTACAACGTCTCTACCGCCGAGATGCTGATGCCGGCCAGCGAGGTCAGCGAGCAGCTCTCCACCGCCTCCAAGGAGGCCAGCGGCACCGGCAACATGAAGTTTATGATGAACGGCGCGGTGACCATCGGCACGCTGGACGGCGCGAACGTGGAAATCGCCGATCTGGTCGGAAATGACAACTGCTACATCTTCGGCATGCGTTCCAATGAGGTAGAGGCGCTCTACGCCGCCGGCACCTATCGTTCGCTGGATATCTACGAGACGAATGCCGAGCTGCGCCGCGCGCTGAACATGATGTTCGACGGCACCCTGACCCCGGAGAACCCGAAGATGTTCGAGGGGCTGTACCGCGCGCTGGTGTTCAGCGACAACGGCGGCATGGCCGACCCGTATCTGGTGCTCAAGGACTTCGGTTCTTACCAGCAGGCTCAGAGCCATCTGGGTGCGGATTACCTCGATCAGAAGAAGTGGACGCGCAAGGAGATCATCAACGTGGCCAAGAGCGGCGTGTTCTCCTCCGACCGCACGATCCGCGAATACAACGATCTGATCTGGCACCTCACCCCGCTGACCAAGAAGCACTGATGTTCATATACGCGCGAAAGCGCGTCAGCTCCCTTGAAAGAGGGACTTTGGACTGAATAAAGCGATTCTCCCCCGAAAGGGGAGAATTGCCTTTTCCGCAAATGAAAGAATAGCTGAATTTCTTGATTTTGCGATTTTGGTCAATGGATCTTTATGTCAACAAGCCGCAGCTCCCTCGAAAGAGGGGGCTTTTTTGATTTTTGGGAAGAAAATGGAAGGGACATGCGTTTTTATGATAGACGATGATGCTGTGTCGGGTGTGCGACATTGCACATTTTATGAGGAAGGGCGGATGAATCTATGAAACGCATCGGAATTCTCGGACTGCTTTTTGATGAGCCTGATGTTCACTTGTTGTACGGCTTGGGCGGATGGCGGCAACGCCTATGCGGTCGTGCATAATCCTGACGCCGCAGACCGGCTGAATCTGCGCGCTGCGCCGAACAAGGAAGCGGAATCGCTGGGCAAGTATTACAACGGCGTTGGGGTTCAAATTCTTGAAGAGCTGAACAACGGATGGGTTCGCGTTCGAATCGGCAATCGCGGAGTTGCCGAAGGGTATATGATGAAGGCATATCTGCAATATGACAACACGCAGGCGGTTGCGGCCGCTATGCCGACGTATACCTCCACAAGCAGCGCGTGGGAGCTTTATCAAACCCGCGATGTAAACGGAGCGTATGAAATGCATGGCTATGGCGAAACGGTGACGCTTCTGGGCTTTACGTCGAAATGGTGGCACGTTCAGATTCGGGAATATACCGGGTTTGTACCGGCTGACGCCTCGGTGCTGGATCAGCGGACGGGCAATTACTACGACGGCTATGCGACGGCGCAGGTTCACAATCCGATTTCGACGGATCGACTGAATCTGCGCGCGGAAAAAACGGCGAACAGCGCGTCGCTCGGCAAATATTACAATGGATGCACGGTCGCAATCGTTCAAAAAGGGAACGACGGATGGAGCAGGGTTCGAATCGGCAATCTTGAAGGATATATGAAAATCAGTTCCCTCGATTTTAACGCGCCCAAAGACCAGCAAACCGAACTGCTGCCCAAGGTGACGATTCAAAATCCCAATGGGCAGGGCGCCAATCTGCGAAGGCAGGCTTCGACCCGCGTTAACGCGGTGGCGCTGTATCCGAACGGAACGCAGGTTCGGGTGTTGGGCATAGCGGGAGAATGGTGCCATGTGCTGATTGACGGGAGATCGGCTTTATGATGACCCAATATCTTGTGCCGCGACTCAGCTTTGAATCGACCAGATAAGAAGGCACTCAACATGGCGGAGAGCCAAGGGACGTTTGATTTGCAAAAAATCGAAATATGGGGTTGACAAATCGTCTTGTATGATTTAAGATAGAGTCAGCACCAAGCAAGCGGGAGGAAAAACTCTTATGAATGTTGTTGTTGCGAACATGTACTATTTTAGCCTGTATTATCGCGAGAATACGGGCTGTTTGCAATGCAAAGCATAAGGCGATGTCCACGGATTGCGTAAAGCGCGGCCCTTTCATAAAGTTAAAGGGCCGCTTCTTTTTATATCCGAAACAAAGCAACAAACTGTCAAAGTAAAAAGGAGAAGCCGCCATGATTGTCATTTTAAGACCCGGCGCACAGAAAGCGCGTTGAAGCCCTGATGAGCCAGATCAAACAGCAGGGCGTGGATATCCATTACAGCCAAGGCGCGACGGAAACGATTCTCGGCCTTGTCGGCGATACGACGCACGTTGACGAGGATTGGCTGCGCGCCAGCGACATCGTCGAGGATGTGCGCCGCGTTTCCGAACCGTACAAGCTGGCGAACCGCCGCTTCCATCCCAAGGATACACATGTGAACGTCTGCGGGCGCGCGGTTGGCGAGGGGACGTTTACGGTGATCGCGGGCCCCTGCTCGGTGGAAAGCCGCGAACAGCTCGTTTCCATCGCGGAGGACGTCAAGCGGAGCGGCGCAACCTGTCTGCGGGGCGGCGCGTTCAAGCCGCGCACCTCGCCGTATTCCTTTCAGGGGCTGGAGAACGAAGGGCCTGCTGCTGCTGGAGGCCAAGAAGGAGACCGGCCTGCCGATTGTCACCGAAATTATGAGCGAAACGCAGATAGACGATTTCGCGGATGTGGACGTGATTCAGGTTGGCGCGCGGAACATGCAGAATTTCC
>VOFB01003032.1_pt1 | contig 51854 bp, 64 predicted proteins | sample 5384141 | NCBI WGS metagenome assembly VOFB01 (sample SAMN12384721, study PRJNA508395) | human gut metagenome | isolation source: healthy gut A | host: Homo sapiens | reverse complement strand
GGTTGATCGGGATATTACTGTATTCCCTTCTCCACCTGCAGAATCCAAGGCGGCGGCCCCGCCTCGTCGTAGACGCCGAAGTATATCCGACAAAGCTGATCGCCCAGGTACTGGTCGGCCAGCATGAATTCACAGACAATATCCGTTTCCACCTCAACTACGGGTGCGGGTTGTATATCCAGCACGGGATTTCTCCGTCCCGCGCCGGCGTCTGCCCGGCGGAGGCCGAGAAAAACGCCTTGATGCGCATGCGCTCCGCCTCCATCAGCCCGTGGCGAGCAGACGCAGCCCGCCCTCCTCCACCGGCTGGATGGAAGAGCCCGGCAGCACGTCGTTGGAACTGTGCGAACATCAGGTCTTTCCAGGCGTGTCCTTTTCAGGATACTCCGCCAACCCCTGCACCTGTGCGCAGGCCAGCATTTTTCCGCGGCGAGCAGCTCGTTTTCCAGCCTGCGGTGCTGCTGCTTGATCCGGACCTGGGAACTGTAGCAGCCGACCATGGTGTGGTGCAGGACTTTTCATACACCGGCCAGTCCTCCTCCTGCAGGCGGCGAAGAACTCCTCCGGCGTCGCATGCATAAACGCCACGTCCCCTGGAGGCCTCCATCATTGCGCCGATCTTTTCCAAATCCTCCCGGGACGGCCCGGCTGCCGCCGTGGTTGCCGACGCCCCACAGCACGGCGCCGTTTTCTTCCCCGATCTGCCGCTCCATCACGTCCAGAATGCGCTTGTCCGCCTGCCCGAGCGGCGAATTGTACAGGCCGGGCATCCAGAGAACGCGCACTTCGCTTCCTCTGAAACCCCTTCCAAACAAACCGGTCCCGCGCCCGGTACCGGATGGAACGGACGGCAGATGATGTAGCTGTCGTACCCGCTTTTCGCCATGATCTGGACAATGCCCGGGAATGCCCGAACGGGTCGAAGTTGATCGCCGTGGTCGGCTCCGCGCCCGGAACTTTTCGCGGAAGTAACGGCGGCCCGTGCTGATCTGCCGCACAATCGACTCCCCGTGCGGGATATTGCAGTCCGGCTGGACAAACCAGCCGCCCATGATATGCCAGCGCCCCTGCCGCACAAGCGCCTCGATCCGCCGGAACAGTTCCGGCTCGTACTCCTCTATCCACTGGTAGAGCAGCGACTCGTTGTGGTTGAATACAAACGCGTCGTTCTTTTCGCAAAGCTCCGCCGCCACGCGAAACTTGTGGAGAGCGCGGTGCCTACGCCCTCCGTCCATTCCCACTGCCACATGGGATCGATATGCGCGTTGCAGATCAGATACATCCGTTTCATAGCCATTCTCCTCTCATTTGCATACTCTGCTTATATTTTCAAGTATACTTTATACCTGTTTGTCTGTCAATCCTTTCCTCACAGCCGCCCTCAAAGCGGAAAAACTGCCGCCCCGCGCCCGCAAGGGAGCGCGCCGGGGCGCTTTTCCGCCTGCCGCAAAACAGGGGAAATCCGCAGGAGCAACCGGGCCGCAGGGCGCGAAAAGAGACCCGCTGTGCATATGATGAACCGGGCGTGAAAACAGCGCGCCTGAGACGGCGCGCTGTTTCCCGAAAAACCGCAGCAAAAAAGAAGGGGCCGGTTCGGACCGGCCCTTCTCTGCTCCGGCATGCGCCGGGCATGCCGAAAAAAAGAGCGGATGGCGCAACAGACCCTATCAATAACGGAATATCCGTTACAAAATCCCGCACATTCCTGAAATCCCCCGGTTTCAGGAACAAGGCCGTTGGCTTCTGCCGCGCCACCACACAAAGTACATCGCAAAAACGGTTTGCGTCGTCCCCCAGACCACGTTCAAACCCGTTGCACGAAGCTTGCCGTTACGATGTACAACTGTATTCAGTATTACAGTGGAGGCCATATGTCAATTTTATTTTGAAAAAAAACTTTAAAATGGATAAAAAATATCGAATTATTGCCAATATTTGCAAGAAAATGGGACTGAAAGGAAATTCAGTCCCATTAAAATATCAATATTTTGCTGAAATGGTTGGATTTTGCTTTACTTTTTAGGTACGCCTTCCCAGTCTTTGAGAAGCGGGCGATGCCGGCCGTCGTCAGCGGGTGGTCGATCATCTGCAGGATAACTTTGTAGGGAATGGTGGCGATGTCCGCGCCGGCCTTGGCGCTCTCGATCGCATGGTTGACGGTGCGGATGGAGGCGGAGATGATTTCGCTCTCGATGCCGTGAATATCAAAAAATTTCCGCGATCTCGCTGATCAGGGGAGATGCCGTCCCACCCGGTGTCGTCCACTCTGCCGACAAAGGGCGAAACGTAGGTTGCGCCGGCCTTGGCGGCAAGCAGCGCCTGCGCCGCGTTGAAAATCAGCGTGACGTTGGTTTTAATTCCTTTGGAGGTGAGAATTTTGCAGGCTTTCAGGCCCTCGGCGCACATCGGCAGCTTGATGACGATGTTTTTATGGATCTTGACGAGCTCCATCGCCTCGGCGACCATGCCATCGGCTTCGAGAGAGATGACTTCCGCAGAAATCGGGCCGTCGACTATATCGGTGATCTCTTTCACGACTTCGACGAAGTCCCCGGCCTTCTTTCGCGATCAGCGACGGATTGGTCGTCACCCGCAGATCACGCCCAGGTCGTTGGCCTTGCGGATTTCATCGACGTTCGCGGTGTCAATGAAAATTTTCATTCGAACCCACTCCTTATCCTTTATTTTCGTATATTATTATACCGGTATTCCAAAGTTGTGTCAATCGCATTTGTGAAATTTAATCAGTTCCGCCGCGGCATGAGCGCGCTGACGTTTGTGAAAAAAGTCGGAGCAGGCGATATATCGCCTGCTCCGACGTGGTGACCCGTACGAGAATCGAACTCGTGATACCGCCGTGAAAGGGCGGTGTCTTAACCGCTTGACCACCGGGCCAAAGCTATGGTAGCGGAAATAGGATTTGAACCTACGACACTTCGGGTATGAACCGAATGCTCTAGCCAGCTGAGCTATTCCGCCATAACGCGTGTTATTTATTTTAATATAAAGACTTGCCGATTGTCAAGGCATAACGGAAGAAAAAACATGATAAAGTTGAAAAAAATGCGGGCGTCTGTACAAAATAGACCGAAAAAATCTTGCAAGACGGCGGAAAAAAAGGTATACTGGAAAGCGAATAAACAGAGAGGAGAGAGTGAAATTGGAATATTCCCATGAAGAACAGATGTGCGTCGTCGCCATGCGATCACCCCGCGCCCATTCCGAAGTGGACAAGGGAAATGCGAAGTGGAACAGCAATCACGGCCCGCGCCCATTCCGGAAGAGGGAAACTGGGTAAAGAAGCGAAAGATGTGACGGATATTTCCGGCCTGTCGCACGGCATAGGCTGGTGCGCACCGCAGCAGGGCGCATGCAAGCTGACGCTCAACGTGAAAAACGGCGTGATCGAGGAGGCGCTTGTGGAGACGCTGGGCTGCTCGGGCATGACGCATTCCGCCGCCATGGCCGCCGAGATCCTGCAGGGCAAGACGATTCTGGAAGCGCTCAATACCGACCTTGTGTGCGATGCGATCAACGTCGCCATGCGCGAGATATTCAAGCAGCTCGTATACGGGCGCACGCAGACCGCGTTTTCCGAAAACGGACTGCCGGTCGGCGCGTCGCTGGAGGACCTGGGCAAGGGCCTGCGTTCGCAGGTGGGCACCATGTTCGGCACCCGCGCCAAGGGCGCGCGCTACCTGGAGATGGCGGAGGGCTATGTGCTCAGCGTGGGCCTGGATGAAAACGACGAGATTATCGGCTACAAGTTCGTCCACCTCGGAAAAATGATGGAGCAGATCCGCAAGGGCGCTTCGCCCGCCGAGGCCTACGAAAAGAACATAGGGACCTATGGCAGATACGGCGAAGCCGTGCGCCATATCGACCCGAGAAACGAATGAGGGGTATGTGAAATGGCACTGTTTGAAGGATATGAAAGGCGGATTGACAAAATCAACGCCGAACTGCCCCAATACGGATTTGAAAGCATAGAGCAGACGCGCGACTACTGCCTGGAGCACGGCGTGGACGTCGCCTCCATTGTGCTCGGCATTCAGCCCATCGCGTTTGAGAACGCCGTCTGGGCCTACACGCTCGGCGCGGCGATCGCGCTCCGGTCGGGAAGCAAGAGCCCGTCGAGGCGGCGCAGAAGATCGGGGTGGGCCTGCAGGCGTTCTGCATCCCCGGCTCTGTGGCGGACAGCCGCAAGGTCGGCCTGGGCCACGGCAACCTCGCCGCCATGCTGCTCGACGAAAAACCGAATGCTTCTGCTTCCTGGCAGGGCATGAGTCGTTCGCGGCGGCGGAAGGAGCCATCGGGCTTGCGCGCACGGCCAACCGCGCCCGCAAAAAGCCCCCCTGCGCGTCATCCTCAACGGGCTGGGCAAGGACGCCGCTTATATTATATCCAGAATCAACGGTTTTTTACCTATGTGCAGACCGAATACGACTTTAAAACCGGCGCGCTGGCGGTTGTGAAAGAAACCGCGTTTTCCGACGGCGAACGCGCCAAAGTGCGCGTTTACGGCGCGAACGACGTGCTCGAAGGGGTCGCCATCATGGAGCTGGAAAAGGTGGACGTTTCCATCACCGGCAATTCGACAAACCCCACGCGGTTCCAGCACCTGGTGGCCGGCACCTACAAAAAAGTTTCCCACGAGAAGGGGTTCAGCTACTTCTCCGTCGCCTCGGGCGGCGGCACGGGACGCACCCTGCACCCGGACAATGTGGCCGCGGGCCCCGCTTCTTACGGCCTGACCGACTCCATGGGCCGCATGCACGGCGACGCCCAGTTCGCCGGCTCCTCCTCGGTGCCGGCCCATGTGGACATGATGGGCCTGATTGGCGCGGGCAACAATCCGATGGTCGGCATGACGGTCGCCTGCGCGGTCGCCGTCAGCGAAGCGCTGCGTTAAGGAAACGCGCAGCCGCCCGTTTCGGGCCGCGCGTTCCCTGTTTTTATGTTCTGCGCGATTGAAAAAGGCGGAGGACGGCCATCCGTCCTCCGCTTTATTATCTTATGCTAGGCCTGATACCCTTGGGAATACAGCGTTTCCGGAGAAATATCAATTTCCCCCATCCTGCCACACGGGAAAGCCATAGTCGACATAAACGCTGTTGAACAGGGATTCGTCTTTCAATGAGACATAACACGGGGCTTCCAGCAACGGCTTAAAATCAAAAATCTTTTTCTACATTGTCGCTAAAGCGGACCCAAAGCTTATAATCCGCTAAAGGCCGCACACTTTTTACCCGCACCTCGGGAACAGGCTCCCCCGGCATAGGCAATACCATCTCGAATATACATAACCCTTCCCGCCTCCTTTTTATTGCCGTCCAGCTATACTGTATCATATACAAAATGGCAAGGCAAGCGTTGAATCATTCCGTCCGGGGGACAGGCCCGGATTTTTTATGCTTTGGGAAAGGGTCTGCGCTCATCGCTGACGCCGCAGATATAGTCCATGTTTACGTCGTAGAATTTCGCCAGCGTGATCAGGCTTTCCACCGGAATACGCGTCCTCCCGATTTCGTAGTCCGAATACGTCCGCTGTACGACATGCAATAAAGCGGCGACTTGAGTCTGGGTTAGATCCCCTGTCCTCACGCAGACAGCGGATTCTCTCGTAGTAAGTCATGGCGTTGTTCTCATCCACTCCTAAAATTTCAGCTCCGGGGAAAGCTCTTTTTCTCATCGCTTGCACCTGTGATATAATCCAGACTTACGTCGTAAAACTCCGCAAGCATAATAAGACGCTCGACCGGAATACGGATATTTTCCAATTCATAATCCGAGTAGGTTTTCTGGTTGATATGCAAATACAGGGCGATTTGGGTCTGGCTCAGTCCCTGTCCTCCCTTAACATGCGGATACGTTCATAACAGCGCATATATACTTTCCGCCTACCTTTTGGGATACGTCCCCCGCAAATCACTGACTCCAGCCATATAGTTCATACTGACATTGTAAAGATACGCCAACTGAATCAGGCTTTCCACCGGAATGCGGGTTCTCCCATTTTCATAGTCTGAATACGTGCGCTGCCCCACATGCAGATATTCGGCCACCGTACTCTGGGACAAGTGTTTTTCATTGCGCAGCAGGCGCATCCGTTCGTAAAATTTCATATGCACTCCCGTTGACTTTTAGAGTTATATGCGCTATAATTACCTTGTCGGGAAAGATTTTTTAATTCCGCTTATACCGCAGATATAATCCATACTTACATTGTAAAAGCGGGCGAGTACGATCAGCCTGTCTATCGGGATGCGCGTTTTCCCAATTTCATAATCCGAGTATGTACGCTGCACCACATTGATCACTTTGGCTATTTCCACCTGGGTAAAATCACGATCCTCACGCAGTTCCCGAATCCTTTCGGAACAAGTCATAAAGCCCCCACCCATCTTAGTGTATTTACACCTAAGCCAATTATACAACAGCGCAAAACTATTTAAGCTTTTTTATAGTTATAAACTCTAGAACATCCTGATTATACAACAGTGGGAATTGTTTTATTAAGTTTTATAGTTATAAACTCTAAGCCTGCGACAAAATTCAGAAAGTACGGGGACTGGGATGGGCATGACTTATGCGGAACGCATTCGCTGTTTGAGAGAAGATCATGACTTGACGCAAAAACGTATAGCCGGCGTGCTATATATCCACAGGCAGACATATGCCGATTACGAGCATGGAAACGTGCGCATTCCGATTGACAGCCTGATTACCCTTGCCAGATTCTACAACGTAAGCATGGATTACATCAGCGGCGTAAGCGATATAAAAAGCGAGTTTCCCAAAGCCTGACGAAACGGAGGCGGACGCATGGTCTTTCCGAGAATCAAGCAGCTCCGGCTGGAACACGGCCTGGAGCCTGCGCAGATGGCGGAAACGCTCCGCATGAGCCTGCGCGTATACGCCGCGTATGAATCCGGCGCGCGGCCGCTGGACGTGGTTACACGCTGACCGCGCTGGCGCGCTATTACGACGTGAGCGTCGATTACCTTGTGAGCATAACGGACCGGCGGGAACCGTATCCGGCCCGCTGACCTTTCCCCGCAGCGCCGTCCGCCGGGGCGCGAGCCCCCTCGGACAGGCACGGCTTTTCCGGCCCCGCGCCCGGCTGCCACCTCAGACGGGCGCGGCCTGTTCCGGCCCTGCGCGCAGCCGTCCCCTCGGACAGGCGCGGCCTGTTCCGGCCCTGCGCGCGGATGTCCCCCGGACAGGCACGGCCTGTTCCGGCCCTGCGCGCAGCCGTCCCCTCGGACAGGCGCGGCCTGTTCCGGCCCTGCGCGCGGATGTCCCCCGGACAGGCGCGGCCTGTTCCGGCCCTGCGCGCGGATGTCCCCCCGGACAGGCGCGGCCTGTTCCGGCCCTGCGCGCGGATGTCCCCCGGACAGGCGCAAAGGCGCCCCTCGGCGGGCGGCGCTGCAAACGCACAAACAAGCGAAAAAAAATAAGCGAGGCTCATCTTGCGATGAGCCTCGCTTATATCAGGGTGATGATATAACAAGACCTGACCTTTCGGTCGGCCGGGTCCCTGAAGGGAATGGACCGCGCCGCAGAACGGCTGCGGACCATATGGGGAGACGTCCGTCTCGGCGGGATGCGGGGCGTACCCGCGGGCATCCTATCTATGATGCTTAAACGGCGCGCTCGACTTTACCGGAACGCAGGCACCGCGTGCAAGCATATACATGCTTGGGAGAACCGTTCACAATCGCTTTTTTTACGCGCTGGATGTTCGGGCGATATACTCTATTCGAGCGCCTGTGCGAATGGGACACCTTAATGCCAAACGCCACGCTTTTTCCGCAAATATCACACTTCGCCATCACTACACCTCCTACGGCCTCAAACCCTGTGAATCTTGAAAGCTGAAGGCCGACAGCTATTCTGGTATGCACTCATGCTAGAATCATACCATATCGAAAGCAAAAAAGCAACAGGAAAAACAAAATTTTTCTCGCAAATCACAGAGTTTTTTGCTTTTACGCGGGGATAATTCCGCGTTCAGCCGCCGAAACGCCCCATCAGAGCGCGCGCCTCGGCGTCCGATTCGCACGCGATGACATACAGCATGCCCTCCGGGTCCAACTTGTCCAGCATAATATCCAGCTCGTCCGGCTGCAGCACGACCTGAACGACCTTGCCCGCTTTCTGAATTTCGGAGAGCAGGTCGATCCAATGCGACGCGGTCGGGTTGCCTGCGCCGAACTGCCACTGTATGCCGCTTATTTCGTCTATGCCGAGCAGGTCGTCCAGGTGCCGCAGCGCCTCCCTGCCGTCCAGATGGAAAATGCTCTTTTCAAAATACGCCGCCTCTTTCCGGATCATCGGCAGGGCGATATCGCGGAACATATCGCTGGAAATCATCGTCATCACGTCGCAGGAGATCGTGTGCCACTTTCCCGGATACCATGCGCCCATCCAGTTGGACGTCCCGCACTGGTCCCGCTGCGCCATGGCGTAGAGCTTCTCGTACAGGTCCTTGAATATCTCCCACTGCGCGTCCAGCGCGCGCTTCACCATGTCCGGTGAGTCATAGAACTCCATGCAGAGCTCTTCCGGCCCGACCAGCGCGCCCAGGGTGTCCAGCCCGGGGTGGATGTCCACCATGCCGACGAGGTAATCCCCGTTCCCGTCGTCCACATACGCCCGGGTCATATCGCATACGACTTTCCACCACTTCCCGTCCTCCGCCATTTTCACGCTGTCCGCCTGCAGCGCGGAAAACGGATGCTCGCACCATGTGCCCGTCGGCGTAAGCTCCATGGGACAGCCCAGGATAGCGGCAAATATCTCCGCGCCGAGGTCGGGAACAGCAGCGGATACGCTTCGCCGTAAAACTCCGTCTGCTCAAACGCGCTGCGCGCAAACCGGATCTTGTTCTGCGCATGCAGCCAGCGCGTCTCGAGCTGCTTCGGCTGCCTTTCCGCCTGGCGCGGGAACACATAGTGCGACAGGCTCCAGTTCAGCGGCGTTTCCGTCGACTGATAGGGGATGATATTCTCTATGTCCGCGCTGTCTTTCGGCGCCGTCACCCACAGCAGAGGCCGGTCGTGATTCTCCCGGTTCCAGTACTGCATATACCGGCTCTTGACCGCTTCCCAGTTCTCTATATATTTCACAATACATTCTCCTTCACAATGCATGCCGACGGCTTTCCGGGCCGCCGGCATGCTTTTTCTGTTTTCCTTAAAACCAGTTCGGCAGAAGCTGCTTCATTCTGTCCCTGTACTCTTCAAACAGCTCGTCGCTGAAGCATTCGTACGGCGGATACAGACGCAGCGGATAGTCGGGTATGCTCATTTTCAGCCACATTTTATCATACGCGCCGTCGATCCGGTCCATCGGGAACAGCTCGGCCATGAGCTGGTCCGCCTTCTGAATCTCCTTGTCAATTTCCGTGCAGAGGGCTATGTCCTTGCGCAGGCCGGCCTCATAGAAATCAATCGTGCGCCGGTAGCTGCAGGAGATGGTGGACGGCATGAAGCTCGGGTCAAAGTACAGGTTCGCATACGTCCACGCATAGTCCAGATAGTATTCCACCATGGAAAGCGGCGTCTCCAGCGCAGCAGAATACCGCGCGTCCACATACGCGTGCCCGCCCTGCTTGACCGCCACCAGGTTGGGGTTCTTCTCCTCCAGCACTTTCAGGTCCGGCGGCAAAGGCGCGTTGTGCTGCGCACGGTGTTGTACAAAAATAAAGTTGCAGTCACGGTGCGCGGCGCACAGACGGTTGACAAAGTCATACGATTCAACCGGGCTGCGCAGCACGCCCCACGACGGCAGGGCGAACATGAAGCCCTTGATTCCGATCGCCTTGAGCGCGTCGACGCGCTCGATCATCTCCGCGAGAGACAGGCCGATCAGGCCCACAAAATAATGGTGCGCATAGCCCTTCATCTGCTCGGCGAACAGCTTCGCCGTATCCAGAAGCATCTCCCGGCTGAACGAATGCCCCTCCGACGCGGTGCAGCCGAAATACAGCGCGAATTTGTCATAGCTCTTTATGAGGTCTATCGCGTTGACAAACGAATCCCTGTCAAACGAATAATCCGCCTTCCATGCGGGAGGGATAACGGTGATAGGATCTGTGCTGAATCTTTTTTCCATGAGGCTACCTTCTTTGATATATATTTTTCTCCATGTTAGCACTCTTTACCGCAGAATACAACCTTTTTTATTTTTAATTCTTTATGAGGGAAAATATTTGTATACCGGACTGTTTTATAGTATAATAAGATAAATACACTGGCGGCAATCGCCGGGCGGTCCGCGCCCGGTACCGGACACGACCCGTCCGCCCCGAAAGGAGCCTGCCGATTGGACAAGAAATTCACCATACCCGTGAAAAAAAATACTGCGCGCGATCCCCATGGAGCACATCTACATCCCGCGGGGCGGGTTCGACCTGCCGGTCTCCAGCACCGACCTCAACCGGCCCAGTCTGCAGCTTACCGGCTTTTTCGCCTATTTCGACAACCGGCGCATACAACTGTTCGGCCGGGTCGAGATGGCCTACCTTGCCACGCTGGACCCCGACGCGCGCAGGGAGGCGGTGCGCGGCGTTTTCAAACGGCGCATCCCGCTTGTGATCGTCACCCGCGGCATGGAGATTTTCCCGGAGATGCTGGAGCTTGCCAAGGAATACGGCGTGTCGCTCGTGCGCAGCCAGGACGCGACCTCCTATGTCACTTCCACCCTCAACGCCTACCTCAACAAGGAGCTTGCGCCGCGGATCACCATCCACGGCGGCCTGGTCGGAGGTCTACGGCCAGGGCATTCTGCTGCGCGGCGACAGCGGCATCGGCAAGAGCGAAACCGCCATTGAGCTGATTAAGCGCGGGCACAGGCTCATCGCCGACGACGCCGTCGAGATCAAGCGCGTGTCCAGCATCACCCCTGCTCGGCAGCGCGCCCGCCATCATCCGCCACTTCATCGAGCTGCGCGGCATCGGCGTGGTCAACGTGCAGAACCTGTTCGGCATGGGCGCGATCAAGGAAGTGGAAAAATCGACCTTGTCATCCAGCTCGAAAACTGGGTGGAAAACAAGCAGTACGACCGGTTCGGACTCGAACACCAGGAGACGGAAATCCTGGGCCTGAAAGTGCCCATGCTCACCGTGCCGGTGCGGCCGGGACGGAACCTGGCCGTCGTCATCGAAGTCGCGGCCATGAACCAGCGCCAGCGCATGCTCGGCTACGACGCCGCGATTGAACTGAACAAGAGGCTGCTCAGCAATTTTAAGGAGAACTCATGATACGCATAGAAATCGACACGCACACGCACACTTCGGCGAGCACCCACGCCTACAGCACGCTCTGGGGAAAACGCCGCCTACGCCAAAAAAAATCGGGCTGAAAGGCCTGTGCATGACAAACCACGGCCCCGCCCTGCCCGACGCGCCGCACCTGTGGCACTTCAACGCGCTGTACAACCTGCCCGAGTTTGTGGACGGGGTCCGGCTGGTGCCGGGCATTGAATCCAATGTGCTCGACGCAGACGGAAACCTCGACCTGCCCGCCGACCGCGTCCGCAAAAGCATCCAGGTAGTGCTGGCCGGCATCCACTTCCCCGTCTACCAGCCGGCCGACCCGCAGACGCACACAAGGACCTGGCGCAACGTGGCGAAAAACCCGCATGTGGACGTGATCGCCCACTGCGGCACGGACAGGTACGCCTTCGACTATGAGGCCGGGATCAAGGCGTTCCGGGAATACGGCAAGATCGTCGAGATCAACAGCCACTCGTTCCATGTGCGCGCCGGCAGCGACAAGAACTGCTATGAAATCGCGCGGCTGTGCAAAAATATGAGGTGCCGGTCGTGCTCTCGTCCGACGCGCACTTCTGCACGAGCGTCGGCGACGTGGCGGATGCGGTCCTGTGCGCCGAGGCCGCGGGCATACCGGAAAAACAGATTCTCAACACCTCGCTCGAAGCTTTTCTCGGCTACCTTGAAACCAGGCAGGCCAATCAATAAACATCACGGAGGAACACCTGATGCTCGACCTCAGATTCGTTATCGACTACCTCGCCTACAACGGCATTTTCTACCTTGTAAACGAGCCCATGCAGCGCCACACCACCTTCCAGATCGGCGGCGTGGCCGACATTGTCGCCTACCCCACGCGCAGGCGCGAAATCTGCGACCTGACCCGTATCTGCAAAACCACGGAGACGCCGCTGACCGTGATCGGCAACGGCTCGAACATACTCGTAAGCGACAAGGGCGTGCGCGGCCTTGTCATCATGACCGACCGCCTGCGCCGCGTTTCCGTTTCCGGCACGAACACGATTGAGGCATGGGCCGGCGCGCCCATCGCCAAGGCGGCCAACCTCGCCCGCAACTACTCGCTCGCCGGGCTTGAATTTGCCTACGGCATCCCCGGCACCGTCGGCGGCGCGGTGTACATGAACGCGGGCGCGTACAACCGGAACATGGACAACGTCGTCACCGAGACGGAGTATGTGGACAACGAGGGCAGGCTCAAAACCATGAAGGGCGACGAGCACCAGTTCGGCTACCGCAAAAGCGTGTTCCGCGACACCGATTTCGTCATTGTGAAAACCGTGCTCACCCTCACCGAGGGCAACAGCGCCGAAATCACCGCCAAGATGAACGAATACACGCGCCTGCGCGCCGAAAAGCAGCCGCTCGACATGCCCAGCGCCGGCAGCGTATTCAAGCGTCCGCCCGGATTCTTCGCCGGCAGGCTCGTGGAGGACAGCGGCCTGAAGGGCTACCAGATCGGCGGCGCGCGCGTCAGCGACAAGCACGCCGGGTTTATCGTCAACACCGGCAACGCGACCTGCGGCGACGTGATCCGCCTGATTGAAACCATACGCGAAACCGTCCTGCGCAAGTTCGGCGTGGAGCTGGAATCGGAAATCCGGGTCATAGGAGAAGCCTAAGTGGAACTGATCATTGTTACCGGCATATCCGGCGCGGGCAAGAGCAAGACGCTCGACCTGCTGGAGGATATCGGCTATTACTGCGTGGACAACATACCCCCGACCTCATCCCCCAAATTCGCCGAGCTCTGCCGCGGCCAGGAGGGCGGGATGGACAAGGTCGCCATCGGCGCGGACGTGCGCACCGTACAGAACTTCCAGTCGCTGCGCGACGCCATCGCCGCGTTCAGCCCCGACGTGCACTGCCGCGTCATCCTCGTCGACGCGTCGACCTCCGTGCTCATCAAGCGGTTCCAGGAGACGCGGCGCAAGCACCCGCTTGCGGGCAAGGTGGACGGGCCGATCGAGGACCTGATAAAATATGAAAGACGGCTGCTCGAGCCGATGTTCTCCATCGCCGACTTTATCATCGACACGTCCACGACGACGACGGCCCAGTTGTGGAACATCCTGATCGCCTACCTGCTGGGCAGGGAGCGCGAGCTTGAAATACAGATCGTATCCTTCGGCTACCGGGGCGGGCTGCCGCCCGAGGCGGACATGGTGTTCGACATGCGCTGCCTGGAGAACCCCTACTATGTCGACGAACTGCGGGACCTGACCGGGCTTGACGGGCGCATCGAGCGCTTTGTGCTCGGCGCGGACGGGACGATGGACTACCTGGGCCGGATTCTGGACCTGGTTCGGTCCAAACTGCCCCGCTTCGCCCGCGAGGGACGCGGCACGCTGGTGCTCGGCATCGGCTGCACGGGCGGCCGGCACCGCTCGGTCGTCGCCGCGCGCTGGCTTGCCGACCGGCTGCGTGAGGACGGCAAAAACGTCGTGCTGCGGCACCGGGACATCCGGGAGGAAGCGGAGAAATGACCAGTTTCGGCCAGGCGGTGAAAGGGGAAATCGCGCAGGTGACCAGCGGGCCGTGCTGCCGCCGCGTCCAGCTCTACGCGCTGCTGCTCACGGCGGGCCGGCTGGAGCCCGGCGCGCTGACGCTGCGCACGGAAAGCGACGCGGTGCGCGCCTATGCCGAGACGGCCCTGCAGGACTGTTTCGGGGTCCGGCCGCAGTGCCGGAGCGCGGAAAAGGGGGACGGGCACATCCACACCCTGCGCGTCTGCGACCCGGACGCGGTGCAGGAGATATACGCCGCCTACCAGCTCGACCCGCGCGCGCCCGCCCTGCGCGTCAACGGTCACCTCACGGCCAGGGACTGCTGCAAGACCGCATTCCTGCGCGGCATGTTCCTCGGCTGCGGGACCGTGCCCGATCCCGGCAAGGGGTACGGGCTGGAATTCGACTGCAAGCGCTACCACCTCGCGCGGGACATGGGGCTGATTCTGGCCGAACTCGGCTACCCGCCCAAGACCGGGCGGCGCGGCGGCGGCTACGTCGTATACTACCGCGAGAGCGGCGCGATCGAGGATCTTCTGGGCATGATGGGCGCGACGCGTTCAGTCTTTAAGCTCATGGACGTGAAAATAGAAAAGGAGATCCGCAACAACGTCAACCGGCAGAACAACTGCGACGTTGCAAACGCCGGCAAGCAGGCCGCGGCCGCAGCTCTGCAGCTTCAGACCGTGACGGAGCTGGACAGGCAGGGCCGGCTCTCCGCCCTGCCGCCACAACTGCGCCGGCTGGCCCTGCTGCGCATGCAGCACCCCGAGCTGTCCCTCACCGAGCTGGGCGGGCTGTGCGAGCCGCCCATCGGCAAGAGCACGGCGCAGAGACGGTTTGCGCGCATACGGGAGTTCGCACAGCAGGACAGGCACGGACAACGCAAAGGAAAGGACAAGGACCAATCGCATGACTGATTTTGTACACCTGCATGTACATACTGAATACAGCCTGCTCGACGGCGCCTGCAAGATCAAGGAACTGGTGCAGCTTGCGTCTTCGCTCGGGCAGAAAGCCATTGCAATCACCGACCACGGCGTCATGTACGGCGTGATCGACTTCTACAAGGCCTGCAATGCGGCCGGGATCAAGCCGTGATCGGCTGCGAGGTATATACCGCGCCCGGAAGCCGCTTTGAAAAACAGCGCCGGGCAGACTATGACTACGCGCACCTGCTTCTGCTTGCAAAAAACAACACCGGCTACCAGAACCTGTCCAAGCTCGTCACATACTCCTACACCGAGGGCTTCTATATCAAGCCGCGCGTGGACGAGGAGCTGCTGCGCCGGCACAGCGAGGGGGATCATCTGCCTGTCGGCCTGCCTTGCCGGCGAGATCCCGCGCGCCATCATGCAGAACGACATGGCGGGCGCGGAGAAGCTCGCGCTGAAATACCGCGAGATATTCGGCGCGGAAAACTTTACCTGGAGATCCAGGACCACGGGATGGAGGAGCAGAAAAAGGTAAACCGCGGCATCCTGGAGATCAGCCGCAAGCACGGGATTCCTCTGGTCTGCACCAACGACGCGCACTACCTGCGCCAGGAGGATGCGGAGGCGCAGAACGTGCTGATGTGCATCCAGACCAACCACACCGTGGAGGAGGGGTCGGGGCTCGCCTTTGAGACGCAGGAGTTCTACATCAAAAGCGGCGACCAGATGGCCGAGCTGTTCGACTACGCGCCCGAAAGCGGTCGCCAATACGGTGAAAAATTGCGCAGGAATGCAACGTGGACTTTGAATTCGGCACGCTGCGCCTGCCGAATTTCACCGCGCCCGACGGCATGGAAAACTTTGAATACCTGACCCAGCTGTTGCACCGACGGGCTGCAAAAGCGCTACGATCCCGTCACCGACGGGCACAGAGAACGCCTGGGTTTGAACTGAACACCATCAAGCAGATGGGGTATGTGGACTACTTCCTCATCGTGTGGGACTTTATCAACTATGCGCGCTCGCAGGGGATTCCGGTCGGGCCGGGCCGCGGCAGCGCGGCCGGCGCGCTCGTTTCGTACTGCCTGGGCATTACCAACATAGACCCGCTGCGGTTCAACCTGCTGTTTGAGCGGTTTCTGAACCCGGAACGCGTCACCATGCCGGATATCGACATCGACTTCTGCTATGAACGGCGGCAGGAGGTCATCGACTACGTCGTGCGCCGCTACGGCTCCGACCATGTCTGCCAGATCGTCACGTTCGGAACGATGAAGGCGCGCGCCGTCGTGCGCGACGTGGCGCGGGCGCTGGGCTTCGCCTATGCGGACGCGGACCGCGTCGCAAAGCTCATCCCCTCCGACCTGGGCATGACGCTCAGCCGCGCGCTGGAGATCAGCCCGGACCTGAAGAGACTGTACGAGGAGGACGATGCGGTACGCCAGCTCATCGACAGCTCTCTCAAGCTCGAGGGCATGCCCCGGCACACCTCCATCCACGCCGCGGGCGTCGTGATTACCGACGAGCCGGTGAGCGAATACCTGCCCCTGCAGTTAAGCGACAACGCGGTCGTCACCCAGTACCCGAAGGACACGGTCGAAGAACTGGGCCTGCTGAAAATGGACTTTCTGGGCCTGCGCAACCTGACTATCCTGGCCGATACGCTGCGCATGATCGAGCAGGCGGGCAAGTCCTTTGACTTTGAATCGTACAACAACTACACCGACCCGGGAGACCTATGAGCTGCTCTCGGTGGGCAACACAAGCGGCGTGTTCCAGCTCGAATCCGCCGGCATGCGCCGCACCCTCATGGAGCTCAAGCCCAAGACGATTGAGGACATCATCGCGATTATCTCCCTCTACCGGCCGGGACCGATGGACTCCATCCCCGATACATCTACGGCAAGAACAACCCGGACAAGGTGGAGTACACCCACGAGATGCTCCGGGATATTCTGGACGTGACGTACGGCTGCATCGTCTACCAGGAACAGGTTATGCAGATTGTCCGGAAGATGGCGGGCTACAACTACGGCCGCGCCGACCTGGTTCGCCGCGCCATGGCCAAGAAAAGCCCTCCGTCATGGAAAAGGAGCGCGAATACTTCCTTCACGGCATGACCGACGAGAACGGCAACGTCACGCTGGACGGCTGCCTGCGCCGCGGCGTGGACGAACGCTCGGCCAACATTATTTTCGACGAGATGACCAAGTTCGCCGCGTACGCCTTCAACAAATCCCACGCCGCGGCCTACGCCGATATCGCCTACAAGACCGGCTACCTCAAGCGCCATTACCAGAACGAGTACATGGCCGCCCTGTTCACAAGCGTGCTGGACAACACGGCAAAGGTCGTCGAGTACAAGGACGAATGCGAACGGCTCGGCATTCCCCTGCTGCCGCCCGACGTCAACGAGAGCGACGCGGGGTTTACGCCCGTCCCGAACGGAATCCGGTTCGGGCTGGTGGCGATCAAGAACATCGGCCGCAGCTTCATCGAGCTGCTCGTGAAAGAACGCGCCGCAAACGGGCCGTTCAAGAGCTTTTACGATTTTGTGGACCGCATGCTGGACAAGGACATGAACAAGCGCGCGGTGGAATCGCTCATCAAATGCGGCGTTCGATTCGCTCGGCGTGAACCGGCGCAGGCTCATGAACCGCTACGAGAGCGTGATGTCCACCCTCGCGGGGGAGCGCAAGAACAACCTGGCCGGCCAGCTCTCCTGTTCGGGGAGCCGCTCGCGCCCAAGGATGAGGACCTGTTCCCCCGACCTGCCGGAGTTCAGCCAGAAAGAGCTGCTCGCCTACGAAAAAAAGTGGCGGGCATGTACCTTTCGGGCCACCCCATGCAGGACTACGAAAAAGAGGTGCAGCAGGTGCACGCCACCCCGATTGCAAAGCTGATGCCGGACGAGGACGGCGGGTCCGAGTTTAAGGACGGGCAGACGGTGCTGATTGCGGGCATGATCGCGCAGGTCACGACCAAGCTCACCAAAAATGAAGCGACCATGGCCTTTCTCCATTGAGGACACGACCGGCTCGATCGAGACGCTGGTGTTCCCAAGGTGCGGGACAAGTACGCCAAGCTCATCGTACAGGACACGCCCGTCGTGCTGCGCGGCAAGCTGTCCATCCGCGAGGAGGAAGACCCCAAGCTGCTTTTGCGACATGATCGCGCCGCTGACGGGCGCAAGCCAGAACACGGGCAAGCTCTACATCAAGCTCGCGCCCGCAAAGGCGGCCTACGAACGGCAGATCAAGGACCGGCTGCGGCAGCAGCCGGGCGCGGGACAGGTTGTGTTCTATTTCGAGCAGGACAAGAAATACTACCGGTTCACCAAGAAACCGTCGGCATTACCGACGAGCTGCTCAGCGAGCTGCGCGGCCTGCTCGGCAAAGAATGCGTTGTATTGTCAAAGTAAAATTTGGCAAACTAAATATACGACAGGACAGGAAAGGAAGGATACCATGGCAGACACACCCAAACGCATCGGCGTACTCACCAGCGGCGGCGACGCGCCGGGCATGAACGCAGCGGTGCGCGCCGTTGCCAGAACCGCCATCAACGCAGGCTACGAGGTCATCGGCTTCATGCGCGGCTACAACGGCCTTGTCAACAGCGATTATATGGTGATGAACATTCGGACTGTGTCCGATACCATACACCGAGGAGGGACACTGCTCTACACGGCCCGCTGCGAGGAGTTCAAAACGGAGCAGGGCGTGAAAAAAGGCGCGTCCGTCTGCAACGACCTGAATATATCCGGGCTAGTCGTCATCGGCGGCGACGGCTCTTTCCGCGGCGCGCGCGACCTGACCCAGTACGGCATCGGCTGTATCGGCATCCCCGGCACGATTGACAACGATATCGGGGCGAGCCAGTACTCGATCGGGTTCGACACGGCCGTCAACACCGTTACCGAAATGGTGGACAAAATCCGCGACACCTCCCAGTCCCACGACCGCTGTACCGTCGTAGAGGTCATGGGCCGGCGGGCAGGGCACATCGCCCTGCATGCGGGCCTTGCGACCGGCGCGACCGCCGTGCTGGTGCCGGAGGTGAAGTTCGACTTCGAGCGCGACATTGTCAAACGGATTGTGAACGCGGCGGAGTCCGGGAAAAACATTTTGTCATCATGGTCGCCGAGGGGTCGGCGGCTGCGGCGAGCTTGCCAAAGCCATCCAGTGGCGCACCGGCATTGAGTCGCGCGCGTCCATTCTCGGCTATGTCCAGCGCGGCGGCAGCCCGTCGGCGCGCGACCGTACCATGGCGAGCCGGATGGGCCACCACGCCGTCGAACTGCTCGTCAACGGGCAGGAAAACCGCGTCGTCGTGTACCAGAACGGCACCGTAACGGACTTTGACATGGCGCAGGCGCTTGAAATGCACAAGCCGTTCGACATGGACCTCTACAATATCTGCCTGGAAATCAACTCGTAAAAGGCAGCGGCCCCGACAGGGCGCCTTGAAAGGAGCGCACAGTTATGGAATACAGGAAGTTCGGCGATATATACGCCGTGCGGCTCGCGCCGGGCGACGAGGTCTGCTCGAGCCTGCTGGCGCTTTGCAAACAGGAAAAGCTCGGCGCCGGCACCGTGTCCGGGATCGGCGCGGCCGGCCGGGCGACGCTGGGCGTGTACCGGGTCGCGGAGCAGGTGTATGTGAGCCGCAGCCTGGAGGGCGAATTCGAGATCGCGTCGCTTGCGGGGGAATATATCCCGGCAGGCGGGCCAGCCCTATCTGCACCTGCACGCCACCCTGTCCGACGCGGACGGCGGCGTATACGCCGGGCATCTGAGCGAGGCGTACATTAGCGCGACGGCGGAGATTTTCATCACCCCTGCAGGGCGAGCTGGGCCGGGAACGCGACGAACAGCTCGGCATCAACCTTCTGGTCTGGTAGCCGCGCGGCGCCGGCCGGGCGCGCGGGCACAAGTGCGGCGGGCCGGGCGCGGTCTTACAAGAAAAAAAGAGCGTTTTGCCGTTAGCCGAGGTGCGGTAACGAAATATTTATGTAGAGTGGCGGTGCAGTCGCAAGACTGTGCCGCCGTTTTGCGTTATCAGGCTGTCTTCTTTTAGTGTTTTGCATACCAAGCCTGCCGTCGAGGGCAATACAGTCCTCGTCGGCAATACTGATAATACCGACAGCCTTGTAGCAAATTTCAATCTTTTTGTTTTCTGTGTCCACTGCTCTTGTCGGGAGCGTGAACCATGATTTTGTCAACCAGCTTCAACTTATGATTGGATGGTAAGTATAATTTATTTTTTTGTGTCCTGTTCCAATGCAAATTCGCACATTTTATCATACTCCTCTTTTTTGTAGTTTTATTAATAATGAATGCAAGAATGATAATACCAACTACATTAAACACAAATCTAAGGATAGCAAATTTCCCACCAAGCTGTGTAACTTCAAATAACATCATCGGAATTTTGGTTGTAGACCAAGCGCCGATAAATATAAATATATTGTTAGCGAAACTCCTTTTTTCAAAAAAATACAGCGGCTACCGGAAAACGAAGCGTATAACGGCCCCGCCGAAAAGAGCCAAGAGCAAAAGCAAAAATACCGCCTTTTATTCCGGCGTCTTTACCCATATATCTCATCATTGTTTCTTTGGGAATCCAAACATCCATCAATCCGAGCAAAATAAAAATCGGAGGAATGATAGACAACATTTCAAACAAGCTGTCAAAAGAAACAGAAGCAGCATTTTTTTCCGGTTTCTGGGCAAATGAAAACATACCTACATTCATAATCAGCAGTATAAGAAAAAACTTGTATCGTTTAAAAAACGTTTCATATCATAATCACCCCTATCAAGCAGGAGGTTACTATTGCAACACCGAGAGCCAACAGATTTCTTTTTATTGCAATCTTCTTTCCAAAATACTTGGCTTCCAAAGGCAGCGTTGCAATTCCTACCATCATTAAAGCAGAAATAAACATTGCAATTTGTGCATATCCTGCTCCTGCCTGCAATAATGAAGCAGCAAGGGGGAATGCCACAAACCCGGGAATCAATGTAATACTGCCGATGATTGCGGCAATTACCATTCCTAGCACTCCTGATTTCTCCCCAAGCAATCTTGAGATCGTTTTTTCATCCAAGACGGACAAAATTAAACCAATCAATAAAAGGATAGCAAGCACGGACGGCAAAATATTTTCAAACGATTTCCACGCTTTTTTTAATGCAGTTTTGGTTTTACTTTTATCTTTTATGAACGATATAATAAGCCATATAACTACAACAATATATATAACTTTAGTAAACACAGCCGACCTCCTGATAGATAAAACTCGTAAGTTAATTATACCACAAATTACGCAATAAGAAAGGTGAACAAACAAAAGCGGCGTCACTCTACCTAAAATGTAAAGCGCCGCCTTTCTCAATTATACAAATATTAAATCTATATTTACAACTTCCGTTCGATTACGGATACTGTTCATACGCTGCACCCACAGCATTTATTTTCAGCCTTGAGCTTTCCGTTACATTTTCTTTTTCGGCAAACTTTTTACCAGCCGACAGAAAAGATTTTCAGCCTGCTCATCAACATCTGCGCGAGGTAACTGTTCAGCTTGCCGGAGGTCAGCAGATTGGCATAAAAGACACGCGTGTGCTGCTTAATATGACGCAGGTGGCGCTGTCCCCAAATGCCGATAGGTTTTTTGCTTTTGGGGCAGCAATACAAGATTGGGAACAAGGTATTTGTTGATTTCCGTGTAAGCTTCACCCATTTCTTCAAATAATGATTTCATTGCAGTTTCCTCCAAATGATAAAATTAGATTTTCTGCAATATACCCGTACCGATTGTCTTTACCATTTGATTTTAAAACCTTCGGTATGGCACCTCATCATTTCGGCGAAACGCTCTTTTTATTTTTATATCCTCCGGGAGCTTCCGGCCGCCCGGCCCCATGCGGGCCTGCGCGGGCCTGCGTGTTGTCCCTGCGCGCATACGGCAGCAGGCCGGCGCGGGCGGGACGGTCACTGCCCGTTCAGTTTTGCGGCATATGCGGCGCGGCCCTCGGCGAACAGATCTCCGCCCGCGGGGTCGAGCCCGACGATGAGGGGAAAGTCCTCTACATACAGGCGCTTGACCGACTCGCAGCCCAGGTGCTCGAACGCGATGACCTCGCAGCGCTGAATCCGGGCGGCGGCCAGCACGCCCGCGCCGCCGATGGCGCATAAATAGATTCCGCCGTTGCGCACGACGGCGTCTTTGACCGCCTGCGAACGCTCGCCCTTGCCGATCATGCCGCACAGGCCGAGATCCAGCAGCCGCGGCGCGTACGGATCCATCCGGCCGGAGGTGGTCGGCCCGCAGGGAGCCGATCACGCCGCCCGGCGGCGTCTGCGTCGGCCCGGCGTAATAGATGACCGCGTCACGCAGCGGAAACGGCAGCGCCCCGCCCGCGTCCAGAAGGCGGAACAGCTCCTTGTGCGCCGCGTCGCGCGCAGTATAGACCGTGCCGGTGAGCAATACCCTGTCCCCGCACGCAGAGAGCGCGCTTCGGCGCGCAGGTCTTCCACTTTGATCCGGTGTTCCACTCGTGATTCCCCTGAAAAACCGGCTGCGAAACGGGCGTTCCCCTTCGCAGCCGGCAGATTCGGATTTTTCTTTACAGCGGCCAGTCCGGCTCGGCGGGCTTCTCTGCGTCCGCCCCGTTCTCGCCGAGCATGCTGATCAGGTGATTGTCGGTAATGCTCAGCGTGTCGCTGATGTTCTGGAACAGGGTGTTGACATTGCCCGTCGCGCTCTCGTAGCGGTCCTGGATCTCCCGGACCTCCTCACCATCGCACGGATGCGGCGCTGCATTTCGGTCAGGCTCGCGACGCCGTCCGCCATGATCTGGCGGCTGGACTGTTCCGCCTCATAGATCAGCTCGGCGGCCTTGCGGCGCGCATCCGACACAAGGCGGGACACGTTGTTCTTGATATCGTCGTACAGCCGGCTCTTGTCATACAGAATGCGCAGTTCTTCGGTGCCGGGCACGTTCTCGTTCTTCTTCAGCTGCTCGTTGAGCGACTGCAGGCGTCCGGTTTCGGCCTCCAGCATGGCGGCCCTGTCCTGCGCCTCGCGCAGTTTCGCCTCCAGCTCCAGCCGGTCCGTCTCCTGCTCGGCCGCCTTTTCCGACTCGCTCTGCATGATCGCGATCCGGTTGCTCAGCAGCTTGTTCTGGCTGAACATATTCTCCGCCTTCTGCTCGGCCTGGGCCAGTTCCGCCTCAAGCTGCGCATGCTGGGCCTGCTCCTGGCGAGCAGGGCCTCCGCCCTGGCCTGTTCGGCCTGCGCCTTTGAGATCTCCGTCTGCCTGCTCCACCTGCAGCGCAGTCTGCGCGCGCAGGGCTTCCATCTGGCGCTCCAGCCCGCGTTGGCGTCCGGCGCTGCCTGCGCGTCCGCCAGGCGCTTTGCAAGCGTTTCCGCGGAGGCGTTGGCTTCTGCGAGCTGGGTTTCCAGCCCGTCTATCCGGTTCTTGGCCTCGATCAGCGCGGCCTGGGCCTTCTGGAGCTTCTGCTCCGTATCGGCCTTCAGCGCGTCGTATTCGCCCTGGATCATGCGCACCTGCTGTTCCGATTCCACCTTGACCGAGTCGAGCGCGGCCTTGGGCAGCCCGCCCTCCGCCGCGGAGGCCAGGCGTTCGCGCAGCGCCTGCAGCTGCTGCTCCAGCGCGCTCTCCCTGTCCGCCGCGGCGCGAAGCTCGTCGCGCATGCGCAGCAGGGCGTTGGCCATCTGCTCCTGCTTGGACAGATCCGCCGCAGGCGGCCTGCAGCTCGGCATCCTCCCTGCAGGGATTTGTGGTCCGCCTCCAGGGCATGGTATTTCTCAGCGAGGACGGCGTCCCCTGTCCCCGCGCTCTATCACTGCGTTGAACCGGCGCTCCGATTCCTCCAGCGCCTCAGACTGCTCCCGCAAGCTGGCGCTTGAGATCCGCGACCTCCTGTTCGGAGCCGCCGCTCTGCGCTTCGTCCTGCAGCCGGCGCACCTCCTCCTGCAGGCGGCCGACTTCCTGCGCCCGTGCCGGTCGCCGCGGACTTGAGCGAGTTGTTCTCCTGCGTCAGCCGCTTGATCGTCTCCGCCATGGCCTTGGACTGCCGGTCGAACCAGTCCTGATTTTCCGCGGCCGCGCGGTTGATACCATCTATGTACTCAATGACGTCTTTTTATTAAACCCACCGATTGCCGAACGAAACAATTGCTCTTCCGCCACTCGTACCACGCTCCTGTACCGTAAAATTCAATAAGGAAAAAAAGAGTCTCCCACTTTAATACAGGATACCATAAATAGGCACAAAAAACAATAGAATGTTGAAAATTGCCGCAAACTTGTCATCCTGATCGAAAAATGAATCGTTTTCAAATTGCTTTTTGTTCCGAATCAAAAAAGCCCCTCCGCGTCGGCAGAGCGGAAGGGCGGCATATTCTGAATCCGGCGGCGCCGGCGTTGCATTGCGGGCGGTCACTGCCTGGGCGGCGCGGGGCGCTCTTCCAGCATGGCCGGGTGGTGGATGTACTTTTTCATCAGCTTTGTAGAGCGGGCGTAGTACAGGCCGTCGCAGATGCGTTCGTCTGTCACAATGCCGAGCTGCAGAATTTTTTTTGATTTCCACATGCTCTTTGCCCACTACGACCGCTTTGTACTTCTCCCTTGCCAAGTGAGATAAACTGGCTCGTCGTGCCGAAGTTGTAAATGTGGTGAAAAATCGTGTCTATCCCGAGGGATTTCAGGTTTGTAATGAAAAACGACGAGTGAAAGGGGCTTGCCTCAACAATGGATTTGGGCATGAGGTTATGCCTGTCCAAAAGGCTGAGGAATTTCACGATGAACCAAATGATGCAGTACGGCACGGACGTGACGATTTTCGCGAGCTTGTCGGTGGAGTTCTGGTTGCCCTCCTGTACGGTTTCGTCAATGGCGGCGCTGATTTTGTCCGCAATCTCGGAAAGGGTTTCGTCCCCCTTAAAATGCAGCTTGATCGTCGTCTCCTCCGACGTGCCGCGCAGGGAGCGGTGCACCACAAACGACACAACGATACTGTTGCGCTGGTACGTCTTGCCGCCGATGACAAAGCGGTTGAGCTGCGGACGCTGGTACATCGTGCGCACCATGGAGGCGATGAGCACCTGCATGTAGGTACGCTCCACGCCGGCCGCGGCCTTCGCGCGGATATACTCGTCCATCGGTCTGCAGTCGACTTCCTCAAACATCATGTTGGTCGCGTCGTTCCTGGCGTACATGATATAGGGTACGATTTTGGAAAACGGGTCCAGGTTTTTCAGCAAATTGCCGTCCGGACGTTTTGAAAACATACGGTTCCCTCCTTCCCTTTTATGAATTTGACAATTTACGATACCACAATACCTTACGAATTGCAATATTTTATCAATAAAAAACCCTTAAAAAATTTACAACATTTAATGCGCGCTTTGCAGTGCGCCGCGCCCCGGCCGGCGCCGGCATCTTTTTCAGGCGGGCTGCGCTTTACAGATATGGCGGACAAAGTTCCGCGCGGGCGGCGGCACAGGCGCGTCAGGTGCGCCCGCGCGCGGGCGGGATAGAATGGGAAAGCGGCGGACAGACTGTGTCTGTCCGCCGCGCGGGTTCCGCATCAAAGCGGGCGGCGCCGCCGAATCGGGGCGGGCTGCCGCCGCAGGTTTTTCCCTCAGGAAAGCGCCGTGAGCAGGATCAGCTCGCTCGTCAGGCTCGTGCCGGGGGCCAGGCGCAGGCCCTCGTATTTCAGCACGCGGCCGTCCAGCTCGAACTGTTCGCCGGCGCTGTCGACCTGGACGCGGTAGCGCTTCGACGCGTCAATGCCCTTGAAGCGCACGGTCAGGCCGTCGTCTGCGCCGTCGGCCAGACGGAACACGCCGAGCATGGCGCGGCTGCTGTCCTCCGCCACGAGTTCCAGCATGCCCAGCCCGCGGGAGTCCTCGCCGTCCAGGGCCGGGGTGTGGTGGTAGATTTTCGCATGCTCAATAAACGGAGTGACAAAGTTCTTGTACAGATCCATAAAGTGCCAGATCCGGGCCTGCTGCTGCGGGTTCTCCGCCGCGTCCATCGGCGTGCCGATGCCGTGGCCGTGGTGCGCTGTGGGACGCACGAACATCATCTGCCGGAGCTGGAAGTCCAGCTCGGCCATGGAATGGGCGCCCATGGTGGTGATGAGCCGGTCGATCAGCTCCGGGGGCAGGCACATGGTCATGCCGTTGGTGATGTCAAACGAACGCGGGGACACCGGGTTATCCGTGACCCAGGTGTGCGAGAAATACTTGACCGCGCCGAGGTCGGTACGGCCGCCCGAAGCGCAGTTTTCAAAGATCACGTCCGGGAAGCGCTCGCGCAGGCGGCGGAAGATGGCCGTAAAGTTTTCATTGTAACGGTAGTCCGCGTTTTCCAGATAGCCGTCGCGCAGATTATACGAGTAGGGGGCGTTGTAGACGTGGTTGAAGTCAAGGCGGAACATGTCGATCCCCGTCTGCTCAATCATCTTCGCGATCTCGTCCTCCACCCACTGCGCGGCTTCGGGACGGGAGAGGTCTACAAGCCCGCCCACGCCCTGCTGCGGGTAGCCGCCGTTGTTCTTGTCGTTATAGCCCTTTGTGACAAAGCCGCCGTGCGTCTTTGCCGCCGGGGACAGGCTGCCGATGCGCTCCGGTTCCATCCAGAGCCCGAACAGCAGGCCCTTTTCATGGCAGTAGTCGCGCAGCTCGCGGATGCCGTTCGGATAGCGGTCCTTATCCACTGCCCAGCTGCCCGTCATGGCCAGGCAGTCAAATCCCTGCGGGAAGTACCAGCCCGCGTCGATATAGAAAATGTCGTAGCCGCGGCCGGCGCAGCGGTCCACGCACTCCTTGTCCAGGTTGATCTCGCCGCCGCCGGCCGTCTCGACCCAGCAGCCGCGCCGCGCGGCTGCGGCATCATGACGCTTCTGCGGATGTGGTCGTGCATGCCGTTGACCGCCATGTCCATATCGCCGTTGACCATGCCGATCAGCAGTTCCGGCGAATTGATGGTTTCGCCGGGCGCGAGCACGCGCTGGGGCTTGAGTCCGTCCGTCTCGGCGGCAAAGCCCAGATAGCAGTGGTTGTGTTCGGTGGCAAGGCCGTAGTTTTCATGGTTTACGTCAAAGGAAAACCTGTACCCGCCCGAATAGGCGAGCTGGCCGATAAAGCAGGTGCCCTTGCCCCTGTTTTCCAGCACGAAGAAGAAGGGGTGGCGGTAGCGCAGGCGGGAGTAGCGGCCGCCGAAGCTGTATGTGGCGTTCGGCACTTCGTGCCAGCGGAACATGCCCTCGTGCATATGGCTCGTGTATTCAAAGTAGCCGAGCCGGTAGGGGCTGTCGGCGCTCTGGTCCTTCACATGGTTTTCCAGCGCAGCGTCGTCTCCAGCCCGCCGCTGAGGACGGCGAGCCTGCCCAGCGCGGCTGGCGACTGCGCGCGGTTGGTAATCTCCAGCCAGCGCGAAAACACGCAGGCGCCGTCCAGCAGGGTGCAGACCTTGACTGTGACGGGACGGACGGTATGGCGCAGTGTGATTTTGAAGGTGAGGTTGTCTTTCCCCTCGATCCGCTCGCAGCCCTCGTACGCCCAGTGGGACATGAGCGACTGGCCGTCGAGCTCCAGCTCGAACGCCTGCGGCGCGATATAGTCCGCGGGGTTGAGGATGGTGGGGTCGCACCCGTCCTGCGCAAGCGCCATGTATCCGGCGCCGTTCCAGCCCAGGGCGGTGAAAAATACCGTCGCGCAGGCCCTCCGTATAGGTGGTAAGGCCCGTTCGGTACGCGAAGGTCGGGTTTTCGCCTTCCGTGACAAATACGTCGTAAAACTGTGTGTCCATAATGCCTCCCGAATATTTTGTATTGTACAGACATTATAGCGCCTGCACGGCCAAGTTACAATCCCTTTTTTGTTGTTATGGACAAAAAAACCGCATGCCGCTAAAAAACAGGGGGAGGCCGGATACATGCGCCTTACACGGACTGCGGCGCGGGGCGGGCGGCTGAGGCGCAACGGCCGGGAGCGCCGCGACTGTGCCGCGGGCGGCGCAGGGCGGGACCTGACCGAGCGGCGCGGCTCGGTTGCCTGAGCGCACAGGACAGCGGACAGCAAAAAAAAGCCGGAGGCGGCCTCCGGCTCCAGTGTAAAGCCCGCCGGGAAACCGGCGGGCCTGTTTCAATAGAGGCTGTTTATGAGCATAACCAGGGGCAGGGTCGCGATATTGAGGGCAATGCTTGTAAACACGAGGCTGGCCCGCGAAGTCGTCGTCGTACCCGTACTCCCGAAAAAGGGTGTGAGCGAGATCATGGCGGAGGTGGCGTACTCGATCATGAGCAGCTGCCTGTAGTCCTCCGGCAGATACAGCCGCCCGGCCAGGTTCATCACAAACCCGAACAGCAGCGGCAGAAGCAGCAGCTTGAGGCAGAGGAAGACCGGCACCTCGCGGCTTTTGTAGACGACGGAAAAATCCGAAGTCGCAATGACGACGCCGATATAGACCAGGGCGAGCTGGGGCGTTACGTTGCCCAGCGTGTGCAGAGGCGCATACACGAGATCGGGCAGGCGCACGCCGACAAGCTTGAGGACGATGGCGGCAAGGATTGCTACGGTGACAGGCGTAAACGCCGCCTTGAGGCTGAAGCTCTTTTTGCCCGGCTCCGCGCTGTAACGGCTCATCAGGTACACGCCGAGCGTCCACATGGCGATGTGCCCGGCAAGGGAGACGAGGCCACGCCGAGCTGGCCCAGCCGCTCGCCGAACAGGGCGACGCACAGGGGCAGGCCCATATACGTCACGTTTGACATGCCCAGCAGGATGAAAAACACCGGGCCGCGCCGCCTGTCGAGCTTCAGGAGCTTTGCTGCGGCCATCCCGATCAAAAGCTGACGACGACCCAGCCGACGGCCGTCAGCAGAAGATAGCGGCTGTCCCAGATCTGGCCGACGGAGATGTCGGGGTTGAGAAAGATGCAGAACATCAGGATCGGGAACAGGACCCGCGCTATGAGCCTGGACAGCGCGTCGCGCACGCCTGCGTCCAGAAATTTCGTCTTTACGACGACAAACCCGATGACAATCGGGATACAGAGCTTGAGCAGCTCCACGACCAGTATTTTTACATTTTCCAGTTTCGTCACCCGGTTTCTCATGGATTCGGCCTTTGCGGGGCGCGCTGGTGATTATACTAAAATCCCGCCGCTTTGGCAAGGGCGCAGGACCGGTATTTGGCGAATTTCAACAAAGAGTTTTTCATGAACCGTTGTTTGTTGACAGCGGCGGCTGGGTGTGGTATCATGCGAGTAGGAAAAACCGCCGGGGCGCGCCCCGGAACTTTGAAAGGAGACGTATTTCATGGCTTTTAACGGCATATCCAACGGCCTTGGCGACCTGACCCTGCTTTCCAACGCGAAATCCCGCTCCCTGTGCGCGGAAAACCCGCGCGGCGAGGTGGGCAAAGGCGGAAGCTGCCCGCTGGAGGAGGGCGTTGCCAGGCAGGCCGCGCGCGACCTCGGCCTGGGCTGGAAAGTAAACCCCTACCGCATCATCCGCGCAGGCGAAACCGCCGAGATCGCGGACATTGACGGACCGGGCTGCATTCACCATATCTGGTGCACGCCGACGGGCAAGTGGCGCAACATTATCCTGCGCATCTACTGGGACGGACAGGAGAATCCTCCGTGGAGTGCCCTGTGGGCGACTTTTTCGCCATGGGCTGGAACAAATATGCGCAGGTGTCCTCGCTTGCGGTATGCGTCAACCCCGGCAGCGCATTCAACTGCTACTGGCACATGCCTTTCCGCAAGCACTGCCGCATGACCATTGAAAACCGCGCGGAGGAGGACACCGTATTCTTCTATCAGATCGACTACAGCCTGACAGAAGTTCCTGAGGACGCGGCCTACTTCCACGCGCAGTTCCGGCGCGTCAACCCCCTGCCGTATAAAGAGGTTTACACGATTCTCGACGGTGTGCAGGGCAAGGGACAGTACGTGGGTACCTACCTGGCGTGGCGTGTAAACGACAACTGCTGGTGGGGTGAAGGGGAAATCAAGTTCTACATGGACGGTGACAAGGAATATCCGACTATCTGCGGAACCGGGGCTGAGGACTACTTCTGCGGCTCCTACGACTTTGAAGACCCCGTGACCCACGACCGCTACGTTGAATTCACCACCCCGTACGCCGGCCTGCCGCAGGTCATCACGCCCGACAGGCTGTACAGCAGCCAGTTCCGCTTCGGCCTGTACCGCTGGCATGTGACCGACCCCATCCGCTTTGAAAGCGACCTGAAAGTCACCATCCAGGCTCTCGGCTGGCGCGAGGGCGGCCGGTACCTGCCCATGCAGGACGACATCTCCTCCGTGGCGTTCTGGTACCAGACCATCCCGCACGCGCCCTTCCCCCTGCACTGCCCGACAAGGATTACCTTGAAGTGATATAACAAACGCAGGGATCAGGCGCAGGCCTGATCCCTGCTTATGACAGGAGCATGAACATGATTGCAAAGAGCACATGGACGCGATGCACGCGTTCGACCAAAAGGCGAAAGCGGAGTTCAACCGCTTTCTCGACACGCTTGACAACGCGCCGTACGAGGCCGCGGCGGAGCTGATTCTGCAAAGCGCGGCGCACGGCGGACGGCTGCATATCACCGGCATCGGCAAGCCGGGGCATGTCGCGGGCTACGCCGCCTCCCTCATCAGCTCTACCGGCACGCCGGCCTATTTCCTGCATGGCACCGAGGCCGTGCACGGCTCCTGCGGCCAGCTCGTGCCGGGCGATGTCGTCATCTTCATCTCCAACAGCGGCGAGACGGCGGAGCTGCTCGCCACCATCCGCGCCATACGCAACAACGGCTGCGAAGTCATCGCCGTCACGGGCCGGCCCGAATCCTCCGTGGCCAGGCTCGCGGGCGTGCACCTGTTTGCCGGCGTGACATGCGAGGGCGGCCCGCTCGACCGCGCGCCCCGCGCCTCTATCCTGGCCGAAATATACGTCCTGCAGCGGCTGAGCGTGCTTTTGCAGGCGCACCGGGGGCTGACGCCCGACGAGTACCTGCTCCGGCATCCGGGCGGGTCGCTGGGCGTGCGCCGGGAAAACGAATAGCTCCCGGACCATCGCGGAAAACCGAATATTGCATCCGCTTTAAAAGGCGCGCTGCGGCATGGCCGCAGCGCGCCTCTTTTTCATAATCACCCCTGCGCGAGTTCGGGGAATTCGCGCATCCAGGGTGTACAGTTCCCAGAGCATGCCCAGCGCTTCGCGGTCCGCCTGCGTCACCGCCCGGTAGTCCGCCCAGCCGGGCATATCATGGGCAAAGCGGATATAGAGCGGCTCGGCGTTGTCCGTGATCCGCCGGACAAAATAGGTGAGATCGGCCGGTACGCCGGAGATATCCGCCCCGCCGCCAAGGGATTGGACGGCGCGGAAATACTGGTACTGCCCGCCGTCCTGCACCCGGGTTTTGCGGTACTCCGCGCCGTCAATGCAGGTGGAATACCCGCCCCCGTCAACTTCATAATACCCCGTGCTGCTGGCGCGCAGCTCCACTGCGTTGACGACGTTCACCTCGCAAAACTCCACCCGCTCGTTGACTGTCCGGCTGAACAGGACCGTGAAATAGACGGCGTTATCACGGACGAGAATCTGCGGCTCCATCCCGTAGTGCGCAAGGCGGCCGAGGGTGCGGCCCGGGGGAGGATCACCCTGTCGTACGCGGCGTAGCCCGGCGCGTTCTCTATGATTTCGCACTGCGCGTACAGGTCGCCGAAGCTCACCTTCTTTTCTCCAGCGCCAGCGCCTTTGCCGCTTTCAGGCTTTCCAGCGCGCCGTCCAGCGCGGCCCTGAGCTGTCCGTCCGCGTCATACGCGAGGCCCTCGCGGTAAAGCTGTATCGCCTTTGTCCATTCGCCCGCCGCTTCCAGCGCCGCGCCGCGGCCGCAAATCCGCGCAGACCGCCTCCCGCGCCCGCCGCTGCGCGGCGGCGACGCGGCCGTCCGCATCGTAGGCAAGGCTGCACGCGTACAGGTCGGCCGCGTCCGTCCAGGCCCCGTCCGCCATCAGATGCCCGCCCTGTTCCAGCGCGGCCTCCGCCAGCCGCGCGCCGACCCGGGCCCGGACCTGCGACAGGTCGGCCTCCGGATAGTAGGAGACGCGCATATTCAGAATTTCAAGCGTCCGCTCAAAATCGCCCGTATTCATCTGCCGCTCCGCCTCGTCGGCGGCCTGACTCAGATATGCGGGTTCCAGATCGGCGAGCAGCGCCTGCACCGCGGCGGCCAGATCCGTTTCGTCCTCCGCGCGCACGCCGGAGAGCCAAACGACGCAGTCGAGCACATATCCGTTTTTGAGCGCGGTGAATCCGCCGTACAGGCCGTCGTCGTTGGCAGCGACGGCGGGCGAAATGCCCAGACGTCCCGCCCAAGCCGATATTCCTCCAGCAGCGCGGACGCGTCCAGACCGCCGTTTACAAAGGCAAGCGCTTTTGCACACAGCGCCCGCTCGGCAAAAGGGTCGCCGCCGCCGCGCCGCCTTTTGCGTCCAGCCGGATCGAACGCGTATACAGCGCGCCGGCCGCGCCGTAGTCCCCCGCATCCAGTAATTCCGAAAAATCGGAGAGCGCCTGTTCCACCGCGCGGTCGCCGCCGTCGTACACGGCGGGTTCGGACGGCGCGGACGGATTCCCCGGCGACCGGCCGAACGCGAGCCAGAGGCCCGCGCCGAGCAGCGCGGCCAGAAGCGCCGCGGCAAGCCATGCGCAGCGCCGCCGGCTGTTTCGCCTGCGTTCACGTTTGTCCACACTCTCAGCTCCCCTCCATGCGCGGGACTTCCCACAGCGTATATTTGTGCGCGTACAGCGCCTCCCGAAGCGCTTCGTCCTGAATCAGCCGCTGATAAATATCGTAAAAATCGAGCATATCCTGCCGCTCCCGCAGGGAGGCCGTATGCTCCGCGGAATGAACCGCCGCCCGAAAAGCGGACGGTGAGCGGCGAGCCGGCGCGGATATCCTCCATCATGTCCTCACAGTACAGCTCGGGCCGGTCCCCGTGCCGGCTGTCCCCATTCATCGGGTGCTGGAACTGAACCCAGCCGTACAGGCTTCCGTCCTGTTCCGACGTCTGCTTTTCATACCAGGATATTGGAAACCGCTGCTGCGTATTATCCGTTGTAAATATAATCTCGTCCATCCCGTCCGCGGCAAACGCCGGGCAGCCCACGTTGAAGCGGAGCTGCAGCGCGTAGTTGGAAATGCGGTTGACCGCGATTTCAGGAAACACCGCCCGGTCCGTCGCCAGATTGGGCGGCGGATCCGCATAGCCGAACGGAACGAGCCGCAGGTCGGGGTCGGAGAAATTGCTCTGCTGTGGGAGGATGGAAACGCCGATCATTCCAAGCGTTACGGGCGTGTCGGGCTCGGCCGGCGTATACGAGGGGTCGGTAAAAGCGCCGGCTTGCCCCGGCGAAGCTGTCGCCGTTGAGCACATAGCCCTCCAGCAGGGCCAGCGTCGCGTCCACTTTTTCTGCGGTGCGGCGCCTGCGCGGTATTCGACGAGCAGTTCGTCCAGGTATGCGTCGAGCGCCGCGCGGAACACGGACACGGCCTGCGCGTCGCCTAGAATCCGGCCGCTGTACAGGGCGTAGGCCTGTACATAGTTCTCCGCTGCCAGAAACGCGACGACCCGCCGCGCGGCCTGCGCTTTCGACACGGCGGATGCGCTGGCGGAAAGGGTAAACCGCCCGTGCGCGCCGGCGGGGCGGCTGTACAGAACCGCCGCGCCTGCCGCGGCGTACGCCGCGGCCAGAATGGCGGCCAAAGCAGTACGGCGCGCAGCAAGGGGCGCCGGGAGGACGCTGCGCCTTTCGCTGGTTCTCTCATGGTCTATCCCCCGATATACGTCTTGAAATCCGCAATCCACTGTTCGTCATGCTCCCCGTACAGGGCAGCGAGCAGTCCGGGCGTATCCCGAAGCTCTTCATAGAGCGACCAGAGTGAAGCGACCGCCGCCCGCTCCTCCTCCGTCAGTAAAAATGCCGTTTCCCGGCCGCCGCCGCTGAACACGAGCTCGCTGTCCGCCCCGCGCCAAAATTTCAGCCCAGGGCGCAAGGTCGGTGCGCAGACTGCCGTCGACGTTCGGCGGCAGGATAAGCGCAGCGGTGTTTTTCTCCTGATGCGTCAGCTCCGTCCAGCCCACGTCCGCCGCGCCGTAACGGAGATGGTCCGGTGTCCCCCTTCCGCGCGGGCCGAGGCGGCGCCGGCGGCGTCTCGGCAGGAGACGACGTCCAGCCCGTAGTCCGTAAAGGCGGGCGCGCCGACCAGCAGATGGAACGAGGCGACAGGCGCCCCTTCCTCCCATTCAATCCGCAGCCGGGGCGCGACATGGCGCCCGTCCTCCAGGATGGGAGATACGCCACGGACATACACGAGTGAAAGAAAGGTGTTCTCGCCCGCCGGATACGTAAGATAGGTGTTTTCCATCCGGAACTCCGTCCGCAGGCGTTCATAGAGCGCCGCCGCGTCCGGTCCGGCCGCCGCGCCGCGACGGATCCAGCCCGAAAGAAAGGCGTGCATGCGCTCGTCCTTTACATAGGGGAGCATGTTCTCCATGTGCTCCAGTGCGGTCGTCTGCGGATAGTCCTCGACGCGGACCCGTTCGGCCAGCCGGTCGAACTCCGCAAAGAGCGCCGCGTCTACCCGCGCCTCCTGCGCGGCGTTGCCGCACGGCCTGTTCGTACAGAGCCTCGGCGCCCGCCAGATCACGGCTGCGCAGCAGCGCGCGAAGCTGACTTGCCGGATTGTCCACGGGCGCTGCGACGATCTCTTCCCCTGAACCGGCGCCCGCAGTCTCCAGCCCGGTTTTGCCCGATTCCAGATACCACAGCAGAAACGCCACGGCGGCAAGCACGCCGAGCAGCGTAATCACGCACGTCAGTATCAGCTTGCGGTGCGTCTTCTTATAATCCGGCCGGGCGGCGGTCTCCCGCCCGCCGGCGTTGCGTTTATTCCTGCGCGCCACGGCGCCCGCCCTCCTTTCCTGATAAAAACAGCCCTGCCCGGCACACCGGACAGGGCAAGACGATACGGTCCGGCATATCCGCCGGCTGTACCGTGCCGAGAGGAGCAGTCAAACGCCGCGCGCGGATCTCACCGGAAACCTGTTCCCACATCACAGGACACCCGCAAAATATCATCACCCACCAAATGCCGCGCCGGGACAGTTCGGCTGCTCCTCTCGGCACAGTCCCCGCGCACGCCGCAACGGCTGTGCGCGCCTGCCTAGCGTTGTCTGCGCTTATAGTATATAAAAACAAAACCCGAATGTCAACTAAATAACAATAACATTTGCTTGCATTTTGGTTACATTATTCAATTTAATGTAATAAACGTTACAATTTTCTATCACAATCATTACAACTCGTTACAAAAGGCGCAGGCCCATAGACCGCCCCGGTAAAAACGGACAAAAGTACCCCCTGTGCAGGATAATAACAACACAGGGGGTATTACTTTTGGCGAAACGAATTTATAACGGTTCAAGCCGCGCCGGGCGGGACGGAAAGCGCCGCAGGTGCTTTGGCCTGAAAAATACGGGGGCGCGTCAGAGCGCGCTCGTGTCGAACTGGCTGTTGTAGAGCCGGCGGTAAAATCCGTCCGCCGCCATTAGCTGTTCGTGCGTGCCGCGCTCTATGATGCGGCCGTCGCGCATGACGAGGATGCAGTCCGCGCTGCGGATGGTGGACAGCCGGTGCGCGACGACAAAGCTGGTGCGGCCCTCCATCATGGCGGCAAACGCCTTCTGGACGCGGACCTCGGTGCGGGTGTCAATGGAGCTTGTCGCCTCGTCGAGGATGAGCATGGGCGGACGCGTGAGCATGACGCGCGCAATACAGAGAAGCTGTTTCTGGCCCTGCGAGATGTTTCCGTCGCTCTCGCCGATAAGGGTGTCGTAGCCCTGCGGCAGGCGCTTGATAAATCCGTGGGCGTACGCGGCCTTGGCGGCCGCCACGATCTCGTCCATCGTCGCGTCCTCGCGCCCGTACGCGATATTGTCGCGGATACTGCCGGAAAACAGCCAGCTGTCCTGCAGGACCATGCCGTAGTGAATGCGCAGAGATTTGCGCTGCAGCCGCCGGATCGGCGTGCCGTCCACCGGATCTCGCCGCCGTCCACGTCGTAAAACCGCATCAGCAGGTTGATAAGCGTCGTTTTGCCGCAGCCCGTCGGGCCGACGATGGCGATGCGCTGGCCAGCTCCACTGCAAAAGCTCATATGTTCGATCAGTTTCTCATCGCGGCGGTAGGAGAAGGACACGTCGTCCAGCTCGACCCGGCCGGCGCAGCTCTCAAGCGCGACTGCGTCCGGCGCGTCGGGCGGTTCGGGCTCCACATCGAGCAGTTCAAACACGCGCCGCGCGCCCGCAATGGCGGACTGCAGCTCGGCGATAACGCCCGATATCTCGTTAAAGGGCTTGGTATACTGGTTGGCGTAGACGAGGAAGGCCGACAGGCCGCCCACAGACAGGCCGCCGGCAATGACGCGCAGCGCGCCGAAGATGCCCACGGCGGCGTAGACCAGGCCGTTGACAAAGCGGGTGCAGGGGTTGACCATGGCCGAGAAAAACTGGGCGCGCAGGCCCACTTTGTTGAGATGTTCGTTGACCTCGTCGAACCGGGCCTGGGCGCGCTGCTCGTACCCGAACGCCTTTACGACGGACTGGCTGCCCAGCATCTCCTCCACAAAGCCGCCGAGGCGGCCGCGGATGGTCGACTGCTCGCGGAAACTCCGGGACACGCCGCGGGCGATAAAGCTGGACACAAACAGGCTGACCGGCGTAAGCACGACTACGACGGCGGCAATCGCGGGGCTGAGCGAAAGCATGAACCCAATGGTGCCGAACACGGTTACCACGCCGGTAAAGAGCTGTGAGAAGCCCTGGAGCAGGCCGTCGGAGATCATGTCCACATCGGTCACGACCCGGCTCATCAGGTCGCCGCGGGCCGCGCCGTCGATATAGGACAGCGGAATCGTCTCCAGTTTCCCGAAAGCGGCCTCGCGGATGTCGCGCACCGTGTTGCCCGTGACGATATTGGTGCAAAGGGCCATCAGCCACTGGAAACCGGCTGAAAGCAGGATCACGACGGCGAACTGGATGAGGATTTCGCCTATGGCGGGGAAATCCACGTTGCCCGGCCCGACGATAAAATCGACGGCGCGGCCGCTGAGCACCGGCGCGTACAGCGTCAGCAGTACCTGCAGCACGGCGAACACGAGGGCAAAGACAAGGTATATGCCGTAGGGCCTGGTATAGGTGAGCATGCGCGCAAGCACGCCTTTTTTTTCGTTTTCATGCGCCCGCCTCCTCCGTTTCCAGCTGCGTCTGGCAGATCTCCCGGTAGGCCGGGCAGGTCTCGTACAGCGTGTCATGGTCGCCAAGGCCGCACACGGCCCCGTCGTCGAGCACGAGGATCTGGTCCGCGCCGCGGATGGTGTGCAGGCGCTGGGAGATGAGAATCGTCGCGCCCCGGCCGCGCCGTTCGCGCAGCGCGCGCGCAGCGCGGCCTCGGTGGCAAAGTCCAGGGCGCTGGCGCTGTCGTCCAGAATCAGGATCTCGGGTCCCCCACAAGGGCGCGGGCGATCGTCAGGCGCTGGCGCTGGCCTCCGGAGAAGTTCAGGCCGCCCTGTTCCACCTGCGTATCCAGACCGTCCCGCAGGCGGGACACGAACTCCGACGCCTGGGCCGTGTCCAGCGCCGCCCAGATCTGCGCGTCGTCCGCGTCGGGGGCGTTCCACTTCAGATTGTCCCGCAGCGTGCCCGAGAACAGGACGGCGCTGCGGCACATACCCGATTTTGCTGCGGAGCTGCTTTTGCGGATAGTCGCGCACGTCCACGCCCCCGACGCGGACGCTGCCCGCCGTTACGTCGTAAAAGCGCAGGAGCAGGGCGACGAGAGTGGATTTGCCCGAGCCGGTCGGGCCGATGATGCCGAACGTCTCGCCCGGCGCGATGCGGAAGTCCAGCCCGGCCAGGGCCGTCTCCGATATGCCCGGATAGGCAAAGCTCACCTGTTCAAATTCCACGGCGGGCGCGCCCGGCACCGGCGCGGGGGCCGGCGCCTGCGGATCGGCGACGGAGCTCTGCATATCGAATATCTCGTTGACGCGGGCGGCGGACGCCGAGGCCCGCGTGAAAATGACGACCAGGTTCGCGACGACGACCATGGCGAGCATGATCTGCGTCATATAGTTGACAAGGGCGATGATTTCGCCCTGGCTCAGGCCGCCCGCATCCACCTTGACGCCGCCGAACCAGATGATGGCCACAATGGCGAGGTTTGCGATCACGGCGATGGCGGGGATTGAGCAGGGCCGAGATTCTGCCGACGGCGACCGTCGTATCGCGGTAATCGCCCGCCGCTTCGTCAAACCGCCGCTTTTCCCGCTCCCCTGCGCCAAAGGCGCGGATGACGCGGACGCCGGCCAGATTCTCGCGCGTGACGAGCGACACGCGGTCGAGCTGCTTCTGCATCTTTTTATAGTAAGGGACCGACCGCGACATGACGATGTAGAGCGCCAGCGCGATCAGGGGCATGGCCGCCAGAAAGATGAGCGAGAGCTTCCAGTTGATCAGCAGCGCCATCACCGTCGCGCCCACGGCGAGAAACGGGGCGCGCACCACAAGCCGGATGAGCATGGCGACGGCGAGCTGGAGCTGGTTGACGTCGCCCACCATGCGCGTAATGAGCGACGGCGTCCCGATCCGGTCCAGCTCGGCCTGGGAAAGGCTGTTGATCTTCCGGAACAGGTCGCGCCGCAGCGCCGTCCCCACGCCCTGGGAGGCCACGGACGCAAAATACTGGCAGGTGAGCGAGCTTGCCAGCCCGACCACGCCGAGCAGCACGATGACGCCGCCCATGCGCAGGACATAGCCCTTGTCCCCCGCGGCGACGCCCACGTCGATAATCCGCGCCATGCACAGCGGCACGATCAGCTCGAATACGGCCTCCAGCCACTTGAAAAACGGGCCGAATACCACCTGTTTTTATAGAGTTTCAAATAGCGGGCAAGCTTGCGCAAGATGATGCTCCCTCCTGCAGAAAAGATAGTTTTCCTTAGTATAGCACAGCAGCGGCCGCGCCGGAACAGATTCGCCGCTCTGTATTTATAAAACCGGGCAGACGCCCAGCTTTTCAATACAGCTGCGCGGGCGCAGGCACAGGCGCGGCGGCGGGGGGCGGGGCGGGCACAGGCCCGGGCGCGGCGGCGGGCGCTGGCGCGGCGGCGGAAAACATATCGCAGCACGCAAACAAAGGCATAGACGCGCAAGGCCGGCGGCGCCCGCGCGCAGCATTTCCGGGACGGCGCAGCCCTGCTTTCCCGCCGGGCCGGGAGACGGCGTCCGTCAGCCGCGGTTCAGGACAGATACATAGATGCGTTCCAGCGCGTCCAGCGCCCGCTCGTGCGCGGCGCGGTCGGCGCTGGATACGGCGCGTCCACGGCGATCTCCGCTTCCGGGCAGGCCGCGCGCGCAAGCACGGCGTTGGACAAAACGCAGATATCGGTGACGAGCCCGCACAGCTCAATGCGTTCATACGCCTGCCCGCGCAGGTGCTCCGCCAGCGCCAGCGAACCGTAGGTGTGCTTTGATAAACACGGTATCGGCCGTGCTGATTTCCTCCGCGACGCCGCCGTACAGCCGCCAGCCTTCGGTGTCCTCCACGCAGTGCGGTATGGGCGTGCATTTGCCCTCCAGGCAGGAGAGGTAGTCCGCGCCGTGCGTATCCAGCGTAAAGAGGACGTCCGCCCCGCCAGGCGCGCGGCGCGTATTTTTTCACAAATGGGCCCGTCCAGCGTCTCCGCGCCGGAAAAGCCGAGGCTGCCCGTTACAAAATCGTTCTGGTAGTCGACGACGATCAGGGCCTGTTTCATGTGCATCCATCCTTTCTGATGATAGGATAACCCGGACAGCCGCGCAATACACCGGACGGCCGACCCTTTTGTGGCAGACGAACGCCGTTTCCGCGCCGGCGCAAAAACCGGACGAAGCGGAAAACACAAACAATCCGCCCCGCAGGCGCGGCCGGAGGCAGGCGCGCGGGCGCAGGGCGCGGCGGCGGAGGCTGCACGCGGGCGCAGGCGCGGGCGCAAACCGGCCTGCGGGCGGGTACGGGGAGCGGACAGGTGCGTCGAACGCACGAGACGTAGGCGCGCGCGATGGGGCCGGACCGGCGGGCGGCGAAAACGGCGCGAGGCGCACCGGCTCCGGCGCGGCGCGGACTTTCCGCAAAGCGGAGGATTTGTGCGAAAAAAATGTAGACTTTGCGGCCGGTCCATGCTATAATGACTTCGGTTTTTCTATTTAAATGCTAAAGGAATGATGCACGAATGAAACGCAGGCTATGTTCCGCTTTTTTGCCGCCGTACTGCTGCTGATCGGCGTGATGGCAGGCTGCAGCAACGTGACGTATGTGGCCAAGTAAACGGGACCGAGGTTCCGCTGCGGTATTACACCGTCAATATGCTCCTTACAAAAATTCAGCTTGAAACGGCGTACGGGGACAGCTATAGGACTATATGCAACAGCAGAACGGCACGAACCGGAAAAAAGACCAACGCCGAAGTGCTCGACGAAGCCGCTAAGAAAACCTTTGAACGGCTGTATCTCAATCTGCTGAAAGTTACGGAAATGGGCCTGCCGGCCAACGAAGTGCAGCTGGAATTCTACAAGGCTGAATACGAGTATTTCCGTTCCATTTTCGCCTCGAACGCGGACTTTGACCTCTTTCTGCGCGAGGCCGGGGTGTCCGAGGAGGAACTGCAGGAGGTATACCTGATCAACACGGTATATCCCGACCTGATTAAGAACTACTTCTACGACAAAGACGTGGGGATTGAAGCCTATACCGAGCAGGACGTGCGCGACTATTTCGACGAGAACGCGCAGTATGTTATCAAGCATATTCTGTTCCAGGTTGCGACAGAGGACGCGGACGGCAATCCGCTCTCCGAGAGCGAGATTGCGGCCAACGACGCTGCGGCAAAGCAGGAGGCGGAGAAACCCTGGCTAAAATCCGGTCCGGCGAGCTGGAATTTGACAGCGCCATGAACGGCTGACCGACGACAGTTCCGTCGCCATGTATCCGGACGGGTACGGGTTTACCGCGGAGGACGACTTCGTAAACGAGGCGTTCAAGCAGGCCGGCGCCGAGCTGCAGCCCGGTGAGATGGGGATCTACCGCAGCGAGGAGTTCGGCTACCACATCATTCAGGCCATCGACAGGGACGCGTTTTTCGAGGCGCAGTCCGAAGTGTACGAGGAGGCCATGGTCACCGAACTGCTGGAGGAAAAATACGCGCGCTGGGCAGAGGACGTACAGTTCGACTACAACGAAGCGGCCTTGAAAAATACTCCTTTGCAAACATGGGCCGTTCCCGGATCAAGAACTCAACCCGAACGCGCTCGGCTCCTGACGGCCGGGGCTGCAAACGAACGATCAGGGGAGACGATGCATCGTCTCCCCTTTTTATTTGACCGCGTAGTGGAACAGCTTTGCGTCAAACGCTTCGGATATGTCCACCGTCAGGCCCTCCGTCATGAGCTGGCGGCCCGTTTTCTCCACCGCCGCGCCCGTGTCGATATCGGTCACGACATAGGTTTTGTTTTTGTGCAGGCCGCTCAGCAGATATGTGTCGGACTGCTGCGTGCTGTCCGGACGCTTGAACACCTGGATAATGCCGGACGTGTCCTCCGGGTCGTTGTACTGCCACGCCATCCACACGTCCGTCGCGTCGGAAAAGCGGGTGAGCGGATAGTAGTCCTCCATCAGATACCGGCCGTACTCATAGAATTCGTCAAGGCGCTCGCGGTACAGGGCGTTCTGCGCGTCGTCCCCGTCCTTGACGACCCAGGACAGCCATGCTCTGGCACGTGTTGCTGCGGAAGGCGTATTTGATCGTCTCCGGCGCCGTATCGATCGTGCCGTGGCCGGAATAGGGCACGTAAAGTTAATTCCGTAGCTCTGGCACTGCGTCAGGGTCGGCTCATAGCACGCGTCGTCGCGCCACAGCACCACGCTGCGCCGGTTGGTCTCCATCTCGATTCTGCGCCCGCCCGATGCGCACGAGTCGATCAGCAGGCCCGGGCAGTGCTCCAGCAGGTAATCGAAGAACCTGAGGTAGTTTACCACATACTTGTTCTCGACCATGCCGATCCGGTTCTCGCTCTCGCCCTTTTTCCAGTTTTCCATCAGGCTGGAGAAATTGCAGTCCTGCCGGTATACGCTGACGCCGTTGCGCTCAATCTGCTCGACGATGTACTCGCACAAAAACTGCAGCGCCTCGTCGTTGGACAGGTCGAACATGTTCTCGGTGAGCAGATATTCCTTGCGCTCTGAAAAGTCGGTATTCGCGTTGACGCGCTCGGGCTCATACCAGAGGATATACCCCATGCCGGCCGCTTCGGCCGCTTCGGAGATCCCCATCATGCTGTCCCCGAACCGGGCCGGGTCGGGGTCCCAGTTGCCCGTGTCCTCCCAGCCGCCGCCCGGCATCTCATACCAGCCCGCGTCCATCAGCCAGTGCGTGGGCTTCAGCCCGGCCCGCGCCCAGCGTTCGATGGCGGCGACCTGGTTTTCCGTCGTCGCCGTCTTGGTCAGGTCCGTCTCCACCGCGGTGCTGCCGGCCGTCATATTCGGCAGCGGCTGGCCGTTCTGCTTGGGCATGACCGTCTCGTACATAAAGCGGCGGAACATGTTCTGCGAGCGCATGAAGTCCTGTTCATAGAAGAGGATGGACATCAGCGGCCCGCGCGCCTGTTCGCCCGGCTCCAGATAGGACGCGAAGCGCCCTGGCCCGCCTCCATCTGCACGCCGGCGTCCGTCCGCTCCCAGCTTTGCCGACCACTGGCCCGACCAGCCGACGGAGAAGAGCATGCCGGCCTTGTTCCATTCCGCGCCCTTTTCCTGCCACTGCAGGTTGTAGTACGGCGCCCAGTAGGCGGAGGGCTTGCCCGCCGCGCCGGAGATGGACACGGCCTTGCCCGGCTCCATCACCTGGTAGTTCGGCTTGAAAGCGGAGAGGTTCATACGGCTTCCGGCAAAGGTCGTGAGGTTGTACTCCCGTGCCGGCGTCGGCCTCGTCCACCGTCAGGTTAAGGCCGTTAAATTCCGTGATGACGCCGCTGTTCGCGCCGCCCGTGTTCTCCAGCCACACCGTCCATTCCACAACGGGCCACTGCCGGTACAGGCTGGCGTAAACCGTGGCCGCGACCGGCTGGTCCGGCCTCGTGTAAACAAGCGTATAATCGGTTTTCACATCGTCCGAACCGGTCTGCTGCACATCGCACTGCCAGTTCGAAAGGGACTGTGCGAAGGATTCGCCGTCAATCAGAAAGTCAAGGGCACCGCGCCCTTTTTCCGTACCGCCGAGCAGATACTGCTCCAGCCACTGCTGCGCGCGCCTGTGTTCGGCCTTTGCGGGCGCCGTCTGCCCCGCCTCCAGCGCATAGGGCCTGTCGCGGAAATAGTCCTCCGCCGGGTCCGCCACCGCCTGCAGTTTCAGCGCGCCGCCGCAGCCGCTCAGCGTGCACAGCAGCAAAGCCGCCGCCAGAAACAGAAGCGCCGCCTGTTTCAAAAAATCTCATCTTATCCCTCCAGTGTCCGCGCCGCATAACCCGGCGCGCCTGCATACGCCGCCTCCCGGGCGCGCGGACCGCATGCGCCGGCACAGGGAGGAAACGTTTTTTCTATCATACCACACGCGCCGCCGGGGCGCAAACGGCGGGCGGCGGGAATATAGAAATACGGGATGAAAAAACCTCGAATTTGACATCTATTACCAACCGCCCCGCATTCTTTTCCCCGGCGCGCATAAAAAAAACAGATTTTTTTCAAGGAGACTTGACATGCTTTCGTAAAATGGGGTATAATAATTGCCAGTCACAGCCGTAAGGGCTGGGCGATGCGGAATTGTGTAATGGTAGCACGACAGACTCTGACTCTGTTTGTCTGGGTTCGAATCCTAGTTCCGCAACCACGTCGGAGCAAGCGATAAAACGCTTGCTCCGACTTTTTTCAGTGCGCGTTCATGCCGCTGCTCCTCCTTTTCCGCAAAAATCACGCTGCGCCTGCGCTGTTCCCCCGCAGGCGCGCTCACGCCGCTCCGGCTTGCCGCCAGCCTTTTGCAGTGCGCGACGCGGCGGTTTTTCATGGGAATTTTCCCGCGCTGTTCCATCTTAACGCGCGGGGCTGTCCCGCCCGGCGGGCCGCGGGCGCGCCCCCGTGCGCCAAACTGCGGCGCCGGCTGTTTGGTGCACGGGTTTTGCAGTCTTTCAGTTCAGCGCACGGAGCCGGTACGGCGGCCCCGCTCCATATGCGGCAATTTTACCAACGGGAATTCCGTACAGCGTCCGTTTCCACATTTTTCTACTTGATTCCTCTTTTGTATGTGATATAATACAACCATTGGTTGTATTTGCTGCTTGGGAGGAATTGGATGGACAGGGTCATCCTGCATTCGGATATGAACAATTTTTACGCGTCGGTGGAGTGCATGCTCAATCCGGCCCTGGACGGGAAGCCCGTCGCCGTCGCGGGGGACCCCGGACAGCGGCACGGGATCGTGCTCGCCAAAAATCAGCGGGCGAAGCAGTGTGGCGTCAAGACGGGCAACCCCGCTCTGGCTTGCGCGCAGGCTCTGCCCGGAGATTGTATTCGTGCCGCCGCACATGGAGCTGTACGCCGAATACGCGCACGCGGCGCGGGAGATATACTATGCCTATACCAGCCAGGTCGAGCCGTTCGGGCTGGACGAGTGCTGGCTGGACATAACGGGCAGCGCGGGGCTGTTCGGAGACGGCGGGGCCGTGGCAGACGAGATCCGGGCGCGGATAAAGCGGGAGCTGGGCATTTCGGTGTCCATCGGCGTCTCCTTCAACAAAGTGTTCGCCAAGCTCGGCAGCGACCTGCGCAAGCCCGACGCGACCACGGTGATCGGGCGGGCGCAGATGCGCGAGACGGTGTGGCCGCTGCCGGTGGAACGCTGCGCTGCTGTACGTGGGCCGCGCCACATCGGCACACGCGGCTGCGCGAACGGGGAATCCGCACCATCGGCCAGCTCGCGCAGGCCGACCCGCCGAGACTGCGCCGCAGATTCGGCAAGCCAGGGGCTCACCCTGTGGACCTTTGCCAACGGGCTGGACCGCTCCCCCGTATGCGAGCAAGCAGGGCGAACAGGCCGCGGTGAAATCCATCGGCAACAGCACGACCACGCCGCGCGACCTCGACCGACGCGGACGTGCGGCTCGTCATCAGGTTGCTGCCGAGCGTCTCAACACGGCTGCGCGAGAGCGCGCTCGTCTGCCGTCGTGTTCAGGCGCGGACGGCGGACCTGCGCTGGCGGGAACGCCAGGGGAAGCTGGACATCCCCTGCCGCACGGCCGAGGCGATCCGGCGCAGGGCCTATGCGCTGTACCTGGACATCTGCCGGCCCGGCGCGCGGCTGCGGAGCATAGGCGTACGCGCGCGGACCTGCTGCCCGCCGAAGTGGGCAGCCCTCCTTCCTGCCGGGTACCAGGCCGTACAGCGGCGCGAAAAGCTGGAACATACCATGATTCCCTCCGCAGCCGGTTCGGGCATTTCTCGGTCCAGCCCGCAAGGAAACTGGACACGCAGCTTTCCGGCCTCAATCCGCAGGCCGCGATCGACCCTTTACCGCATAGGAGCGCGCAGACCGCCATGAAAAAAGTGTATGTCAAGGTCAACGTGGATTTTGACAGCGACGGGAACATGGTCCCCGAAACGGATTATCTGGGAGGACGGCACGGACTACGAGATCGACAGGATTCTCGCCTACAGCCCGCGCGAAGCGCGCAGGGACATCGGCGCCGCCGGCGAAACGCTGGCTTGTTGCGCATACGGGGCGAGGCAGACAGTATCTGTACTACGACATGCTGCCGCCGAAACGCTGGTTTGTCGCGGCGAAAAGATTGAATACGGCGGCGTTTTCCGGTATACTGGGTACGGGGGATACAGATGTGCGGACGCTACACGCTGTTTAGCGAGGCGGACAATCCGGAACTGCTCGGCATTATCCGGGAAATTGAGCATAATAGGCCCGGCGCAGTAAGCGCGGGCGAGTGTTTCCCTCCGGCCGCGCGCCCATTCTCATCGCGGCGGAGGGCCGGACCTGTCCGGAGCTCGGGACCTGGGGGTTCCCGCGGCCGGGGACGGGCGGGCTCGTCATCAACGCGCGGGCCGAGACGGCCGCCGAAAAGCGCATGTTCAGCGAGAGCCTGCTGCGCAGGCGCTGCGCCGTTCCGTGCGCGGGTTTTACGAATGGGACGCGGCGAAGACCAAGTACCTTTTCCGCCTGCCGCAGGAGCCCTGCCTCTACCTTGCGGGCCTGTACGGCGAATTCGGCGGCGTGCGCCGGTATGTGGTGCTGACAACGGCCGCCAACGCCTCGGTACAGGGACGTGCATACCCGCATGCCGGTGATTCTGCCGCGGGATGCGCGCGAGGCGTGGATGCACGACGCGGCCGCGGCGCGCGCCTGGCTCGGCGCGGACATGCCCCTGCTTGCGCGCGAGGCCGCGGACGGACAGCAGACGCTGTTTTAGGCAAAAGCGGGTTTCGGCCGCCCGGCCGGACCCCCGCCTTGTCCGCATGCCCCGCTCTTTTTTTGGCGCGGGCGCGCCGCCATATATCAAGAAAAAAACGATACGGAGGGACAGCTATGACGATACGAAGATACCAACCCGGCGACCTTGCCGCCATGCGCGAGATCTGGAATGAAGTGGTGGAGGCGGGCAACGCCTTCCCCGCAGGAAGATCCGCTTGCGGACGATGAACAGGCGGCCGCCTTTTTCGGCGGGCAGACGTACACCGCCGTCGCCGACGACGGGGACGGGATCGCCGGTCTGTATATCCTGCACCCGAACAACACCGGCCGGTGCGGGCACATTGCGAACGCGTCCTTTGCCGTCCGGGCCGGCGCGCGGGGCGCGGCACGGGCGAGGCGCTGGTGCGCGATTGTATGGCGCGCGGCGCGCAGTACGGGTTCCGGGCGCTGCAGTTTAACGCCGTCGTGGCCTCCAACCTGGGCGCAATCCGCCTGTACGAACGGCTCGGCTTCCGAAGGCTCGGACGGGTGGAGGGCGGATTCCGAAGGCCGGACGGCGGCTATGAGGATATCCTGCTTTTTTACATACCTCTGGCCTAATCCCTGCTTTACAAGGAAAACAGAGTTGTGCTATACTGGATACAAACAGACAGGGAGTGAGGCTATGAAACGGCAGGACTACATTTCTTGGGACGAGTATTTTATGGGCGTGGCCATCCTTGCGGCGCAGCGCAGCAAGGACCCGAGCACGCAGGTGGGCGCATGCATTGTGAGCGGCGAGAACGACAGCTCGGGCGGGAACGTAATCCTGTCCACCGGCTACAACGGCTTCCCCATCGGCTGTTCCGACGACGAGTACCCCTGGGTGCGCGAAGGCGCGGCCGGGGGACACGAAAATACCCGTATGTCGTCCACGCGGAGCTGAACGCCATCCTCAACGCGCGGGAAAATCCTGCTCGGCGCGAAGATCTACGTTGCGCTGTTCCCCTGCAACGAATGCGCAAAGGCGATTATTCAGTCCGGCATACGCGAAGTGGTCTATCTTTCCGACAAATATGCGGATACCGACAGCGTGCTGGCCTCAAGCGCATGCTCACGTCGGCGGGCGTGCGCCTGCGCCGGCTCCTGCCCTCCAGGACAGGCTCGTGGTAGACTTCCGCGTCGATGCGTAAACTGCATCGGGGCCGGTCAAAAAATATTGAAAAACCGCCGGAATATGATATATAAATATATTGACTTTATATTCTGGAGGTGGCGCTATGACCTATTCGGATGAAATTGCAGAGGCGGTGGACGCTTTTTGAAAGCGGAGGGCCTGTTCTACTCGTTTGACGAGGAACGCGGTATGTTCCGCTTCGGCATGCAGTACGACGGCAGGATGCAGAAAATGGATATTGCCGTCCGGATCCGGGACGATTATTTCATCGTCTACGCCATCCCGCCGCTGACGGCGAACGGCTGCCTGCCGGAGATGGCAGAGTTTATCGCCCGCGTCAATTACGGGCTGCAGAACGGCTGTTTTGAAATGGACTATGAGGACGGGGATATCCGCTTCCGCACCTTTGTCGACTGCGACGGCCAGCTCCCCGGAGAGAACGTGATCCGCAACGGCATATATACCGCCGTCGCAATGATGCGGCGCTACGGCGACGGCGTCGCCGCGGTTATATTCGGAGCGCAGACGCCCGTGATCGCGGCCGCGGCCTGCGAAGCCGCGCCGCGTTCCTGAGTTCCCGCGTATCATTACCTGCCCGCAAAGGGGCAGGTAATTTTCCTTATCCGGAGCGGTAAAAAAATAGATTGAATAAAGGATGATGGCATGTTCACACCGAACGACAAGCGGCGTATTTACAGCGCGATAACCGCCGCTTTCCCCACAGAAGCAGAATACAGCTTTGAAAAAATTGACGCGCTGCTCAATAAAAACGGATTCCGCAGCGCGGATTTCGGCTACGAAAAACGCAGAAACATGCTGGAGGACCTGCCCGAGTTCCTCACGCTGAAAGAGACCGTGATCGGCCAGAACCGGCACCTGCTCGTTACAGTTCATGTCTGGCCGGAGGGCGAGGCGGCGCGCTCCGGCGCGCCGGGCGCCGGGGAGAGCGCCGGAGCGCGCCCGGCGGCCGGACAGGGCCTGGCGAAAGCGGAACCGAACGCGCGGTACAAGCGTCCTCCGGCGAGGAGGGCGTCCTGACGGAGAAGGACCGGCGGAAATTTACGAAATCCTATCGGCCGCGTTCCCGTTTGAGGAGCAGCGGCATATGGCGGCCGTCTCCAAATGCCTAAGCGACGAGGGCTACGGGAAAGAGCGGTTCGGCTTTATCAAGATGAAACCGATGCTGGCGGCGATGCCCGAGTTTCTGGCCATGGAAGAACAGATCATGAACGGCGTGCCGCAGACGCTGATCACGCTGCACCGCGTCGCGCGCTGGGAGGATACGGGCGCGGACGCCGCCGCCGGCGGTGCGCCGGAAAGCGAATGCGCGCCGCCCGACGCGCTGGAGGGGCAGGCGCTGCTGATTCCCAAAACCCTGGCGAAGCTCAACCAGCTCGTCACGGGCGCGGAAACGCAGCCCGCCCGCGAAATCCTGGACGCGCTGGAGCTCGACTACATACATGCGCGCCGCACCGGGGCCGTGCGCCGGCGGCAGAACGCGTACGTGTTCCCCTGAGCCTGAAAGGCCTGGACGGCGAGGACCTGATTGCATCCATCAAGCCGACCGAGCGCCCGGACGGGCCGCGCTGGGTGCTGAACTTTGCAGGGTACGCGGCGGCGCCCGCGGAACCGGGTCGGCAGCTCGAACAGTTCGCCTACTGCGGGGTCTGGGCGAATTTCCTGGACGAACTCGCCGCCAAGGCGCTGCCGGAGTCCTGGGACTTTGAGGGGCGCGAAAGAGCAAGTTTATCCTGTTCGAGTATATCAAATACACTTTTTACCGGCTGCAGCTGGAGGACAAAGTCTGCTTTTCGGACGACCGGTCCTTCGCCGCGTTCAACACCGGGCTCGTCACCCGGCACTACGACAACATCTACGCCTGCTTCGCGCCGGTTCACGACGAGCGTTTCCGCACAAAATGGAGGTTTTAGAGTTCTGCACGGCGGCCAGCCGGGGCCTTGGCAAGCGGCTTGTCGAATGCTTCCATCCCCTGCCCCAGCCCGCCTCCTACTTCACCTGTATAGACGACCTTTTCTTTGACTTCCGCAAGGGAGCTGCACACCGATTTTGAGCACATACTGCTCGACAACCTCTCGCGTCTGCCCATGGAATTTCTCATGGAGGAGTGCCGCGGCGTGCCGCAGGCGCTGGACGCGCTGGACCGCATCTGCGCCGAGACGGACTACTTTGCCAAAAGCGGCTCTACCGGGAGCTGAGCGGCCTGCTCGACGAGACGCCGCGGCTCTACAACCGGCTGCGCAACCGGCTGAGGACGCCATAGAGCTCGCCACAAAACGCGCGCGCTGGAACTTCAAGACGGCGATCCCCTGCTACACGCCCCGGAAAAACACGATGAGCCTGATGCTGCCGCTGTCGCTGCAGGACGACGCGCAGGCGGACGCGGCGCTGATCGTGGAGGCCACGCATTCGGGCAACTACCAGGGGCAGACGATTCTGACCATGCAGCAGGCATATCTGGACGCGCGCCTCGTCTGCCGGCCGGACAGCGAATGGCTCAACACATCGCTTATCCGCGCGGAGGGCTGAGCGCCGCGCCGCCGGCGCGCGCCGGGCGAGAACGCCGCTTTATCGCGGGAAACCGGCGGCAGCGCGCCCATACGCGCGGATATACCGCCAATAAACAAGCGCGCAGCCCTCTGGGCTGCGCGCTTTTATTTTACACCGGTTACGAGAGCGTCTCGAAAGACACCCGGTCGTAGTACTCGTTGAAAGAGACTTCCTGGTTCTCCATGAATTCCGATATGAATTGATTGTACCTGAACTGCTGATGGCTGGAGAGAAGCGTGGAGATGTTCTCGTCCACATAGTCCATATCCAGCGGCAGGCGCTGGATGATATGGTAGCCGTAATCGGTTTCCACAACGCCGCTGATTCCGCCGTCCTCGTCAAGCGCCTTTGCCGCCTGCTCAAACTCGGAAACCATCTGCCCGTCCGTGAAATAGTAGCCGTCCGGCGAACTGGTCATGCCCGGGTCCTCGTTGTATTCGGCAATCAGCGTATCGAAGTCCTCGCCGGCCACCGCCTTTTTCCGCACTTCTTCCGCGACCGTCTCCGCGTTTTCCGTGGTCTTGGCGATCAGAACGTGTTTGGCGCGCAGGTAGTCGGACTCGATAATCTCCCGCATTTCAGTTTCGCTCAGCTCATACTCGCCGCCCTTGCCGTACAGCTTGTCGTACAGCGCGCTGGAGCGCAGGTCGTTCTCCATGAGCTGGCGGTACACCTCGTCGGTCATATACTGCGCTTCCAGCGCCTCGACATAGGCCGAATACCCGCCGAGCTGGTCGATGGTCGCGTCCACCTGATCCTCCAGCGTCTGCTGGTCCTCCTCCGTCAGCTCCACGCCGTTGTCCGCTGCGAGCCGCTTGATGGCCGCGACGGACTTGAGATTGTTCAGCACGTCGTCCTTGAGCGTGGCGAGCGCGTCGGGGTTGTCCGTCCAATAGCTCTCGTCGCCCTGGTCGTAGTTGTTTTTCATGATATAATAGTAATAACGGTACAGGTCGAGCGATATGTCCTCCCCGTCAATGGTCATGATACTATCCATTTTGACCGTCTTTCCATCGACCTTCAGCTTGGCCGACTTTGCTGTTTTCGCGCAGCCGGCGATCAGTGAAAGGGTCATGACGATACTGAGCAGCAGCGCTACTTTGCGGGTAGTTTTCATGCATCGTTCCTCCAAATTTAATTTTATCGTTTCTGCCTTGAAACGCGTCTGTCTAAATATTATAATACAAATAGATGAGCAATGGGTGAAGTTTTGCAAAAAAAATTATTTTTTTTCGCAATCCTGCCGGCGCGCGGCGGAAACACCCGGCGCGCAGGGCTTTCGGGTCGCCGCCGCGCCGATACAGAGAGAGGGACGGACATGCAGAGATACCCGCGGTTTACCATGTGCTTCAGCATCGGCCCGTCCAACCGGGACCGGGCGGAGGCCTTTGCGCTGTATCAGCGGGCCTTCGGCGCGCGGAAGATCGCTGAAAGCGCGCCGCCGGGCGGCGGCGATCTGCATATTATGATGGAGATCTGCGGCACGGAAATTCTGATCGGCCCCGGAAATACGCCCGGCACGGGGTTTGAAAACGCCCTGAACTGTGAAATCCGCTTCGACCGGGAGGACGCGTTTTTCGCGGCGTATCATGCGATCGGCCAGGGCGCGCGCAGCCGGACGCTCGAGGGGCCGTATCCGTGGGCGGAGCGCTTGGGGCTTGTGGGTGGACAAGTACGGCATCGGCTGGGCGCTGTACTGGAACCGGCCGGAATGAACGGCCGCTTTGCCCGCGCTTACAAGGAGATTTCAGCAAGGAGGAACACAGGA
>VOFB01001000.1_pt1 | contig 52000 bp, 64 predicted proteins | sample 5384141 | NCBI WGS metagenome assembly VOFB01 (sample SAMN12384721, study PRJNA508395) | human gut metagenome | isolation source: healthy gut A | host: Homo sapiens | reverse complement strand
GCATTCAGATTATGAAAGACTATATGGCTTCCGGTTCCTTTGCCCGTGGCAAAGAGGAAAAACATCGGCATCCATGGTCTTTGTAGGAAACATCAATCAGAGTGTGGATGTGTTGCTCAAGACTTCTTCTCTGTTTGACCCGTTCCCGCCGGAGATGGGAACGGACACGGCCTTTCTTGACCGTCTGCATTGCTATATTCCAGGCTGGGAGATTCCGAAGTTCCGTCCGGAGCATTTTACCAATGATTACGGCTTTATCACGGATTATCTGGCGGAGTTTATCCGAGAACTGCGGAAAGAACAGTATTATCCAATCTATCAGAATACGGATATTGTGTAATTCAAGATGTTCTGGAAGAGCGAGTAAAAGCAGGTGTGGAAGTTAGAGTATTCTACGATGATATGGGTTCTATAGGCTTTATTAACACAGATTTTGTGAAAAAAATGGAGACAATAGGAATTCATTGCCGTGTATTCAATCCGTTTATGCCAGGTTTAAATCTGTTTTTGAACAATCGTGATCATAGAAAAATAACAGTTATTGATGGAAAAGTCGGATTTACAGGTGGATATAATCTTGCAAACGAATATTTTAATTACACACACCCGTATGGACAGTGGAAAGATACAGGTATTCGTTTAGAAGGAGATGCTGTTCAGTCGCTTACAGTGACATTTTTAGAAATGTGGAATGCTGTTAGTGAAAAAGCTACGAATGATACTGATTTTAGTAAATACATTATTCATTACGATTATAAAGCACAGCAAACAGGTTTTGTTCAGCCTTATGCAGACAGTCCTATGGATAATGAGCAGGTCGGAGAAGAAGTTTATATCAGTATGATAAATAAAGCTGAAAAATATTGTTGGTTTATGACTCCATATCTAATCATAACAGATGAAATGACGCATGCGTTATGTCTGGCTGCTAAGCGAGGGGTAGACGTAAGAATTATCACACCTGGTATCCCTGATAAAAAATTCATTTATAATGTAACTCGTTCTTTTTATCATGGATTAGTTAAACATGGTGTTCGTGTTTATGAGTGGACTCCTGGTTTCTGTCATGCAAAAATGAGTGTGGCAGATGACTGTATGGCAACTTGTGGAACAATTAATTTGGATTATCGAAGTTTATATCACCATTTTGAAAACGGCTGTTTTATGGCAGATTGTCAGGCAGTTGTGGAAATAAAAAATGATCTGATAAGAACGATGGGAGAATGTCGTGATGTGACAGACCAATATCAAACCGGACGAAGTGCATATTTGCGACTGGGACAATTATTTATGAGATTATTTGCTGGATTGCTATAAGAATCTAATGAAACGACCTTTCAAAAAACAGTTGATTTAGAAGTTAACTGTTTTTGAAAGGCCGTTTTTGCTATATCTAACAGTCTGTTGTACAAAGAAGATTTTGCATGGATGAAAAAACAAATCTTGTTGAGGTTAAATTGAGTTTTCTATTGTATTGTATTGCTAATGAATAAGAATAAGAAATAAAAATGAATCCGGTGATGTACAATGAAAATGTTCGCTGACATATCGGACATTTGCAAATTTTCTTGCAGGGCAGTGTCTGGAAGCAGTAATTCTCGGAATGATGTTTGTTATCACGCTAAGTATTTTAAAAATGCCATATGCACTTTTAATTGGAATTTTGATCGCGTTTACCGCATTGGTTCCTATCTTTGGAGCCTTTATTGGCTGTGCCGTGGGAAGTTTTCTGATCTTTATGGTAAATCCAAAACAGGCAGTTTTATTTATTATAGTTTTTCTGCTTTTGCAGCAGATAGAAGGTAATCTGATCTATCCTCATGTGGTTGGCGGATCAGTAGGACTTCCATCAATTTGGGTACTGGCGGCAGTTACAATCGGCGGAAATCTTATGGGAATTATAGGTATGCTGATTTTCATTCCACTTGTATCGGTATTTTATACTATATTCCGGGAGTTCGTATATCTGCGCCTAAAAAAACAACATATAAAACGAGTAACGAGAACGGATGTGGAAGAGTATGCGGAGGAGGAAATTGCGTCATCCTTTATTGTGCCGAATGAAAAATAATGATTTGATACAAATATAAATGAAGTGTAATGCCGATTATTAAGACGTTATAAAAATAGATTACGAAGGAAGAAGATATTATGAAGAAAATAGGAATCATGACAGACAGCCACAGTGGAATTTTGAGTGAAGAAGCGCAGAGACTCGGAATTAAGGTACTACCGATGCCCTTTTATATCGGAGAGAAAGTGTATCGTGAAGGAGTAGATCTTTCCAGAGATGAATTTTATGATATGCTTCGAAAGGGCGTAGATGTATCTACATCTCAGCCGTCACCAACAGAAGTTATGGATATGTGGAAAGAGATGCTGAAAGAATATGAGGAGATTGTTTATATTCCTCTTAGCAGTGCTTTAAGCGGGTCCTGTATGACAGCAGAAGCCATGGCAAATGAAGATGAATTTGCCGGTAAGGTGTTTGTCGTAGATAACGGTCGTGTGGCAACCCCGATGCATCGTTCTGTTCTTGATGCAGTAGAAATGGCAAAAGAAGGATACAGTGTAGTCGAAATCAAGAAAATTCTTGAAGAAACCAGAGAAAAAATGACAATTTATATCGGGCTCAGCACACTGAAATATCTCAAAAAAGGAGGAAGAGTCAGCTCTGTGACAGCTTTGGCAGCAGATGTCCTGAATATCAAACCTGTTATGCATTTCAGCACAGGAAAGCTTGATATCTACCAGAAATGCCGTGGTATGAAGAAATCACGTAAAGTTATGATCGATGCAATGAAGCATGAGCTGGAAACGAATTTCCGAGAAGAATATGCTGCTGGTAAAGTGTACCTGATGGCGGCGTCCAGCAGTACCGATGAAGTGACAGAAGAATGGGTAAACCAGATTAAAGAAAGTTTCCCGGGAATGGAAGTCATGTGTGATAAACTTTCCTTCGGTTTGTCCTGTCATATCGGTCCGGATGGACTGGGAATCGGATGCACCTGTAAGCCAGTGTAAAAAACTGCTCCGGAGAAGATAAAATAAAAGATTAGGGTGTCAAAAGGTTTATAGCCTTTGATATAAATTTGTAGGTATAAAAACAGTGGCTTTCTATGACAGAAAACCACTAAAATGATGCTTAACTGAATGGCATTGCTTTATCACCACTTTGAAAATGGTTGTTTTATGGCGGATAGTCAGACAGTTTTGGATATAAGAGATGATCTGGGAGCAACCATGAATGAATGCAGGGAAGTGACCGAAAAGTACCGCACAGGACGGAGTGCATATTTACGGCTCGAACAGTTGTTTATGCGATTGTTTGCAGGATTATTATAGCAGAAAGAAGAGGTGTTCGATATGTGTACAGCAGCAACTTACAAAACAAAAGATTTTTATATGGGCAGAACGCTTGATTATGAATTTTCCTATGGGGAACAGATCACGATAACGCCAAGAAATTACGAATTTGATTTCCGGTTTGCCGGGAAGATAAAAAGCCATTATGCTTTGATCGGAATGGCATTTGTTGCAGAAGGTTATCCGCTTTATTATGATGCTGTTAATGAAAAAGGCCTTGGAATGGCAGGTCTTAATTTTGTCGGCAATGCGGCATATGAAGAGGCTTTGCCGGAAGATGAAACAGAAGTCAGCCAGGTGGCACAGTTCGAGTTCATCCCATGGATCCTTACACAGTGTGCTACTGTAGCAGAGGCGAGAGAGAAGCTGGCAGCAATGAGACTGACAGGTACAGCATTCAGTGAACAACTGCCGACAGCACAGCTTCACTGGATCATTGCAGACAAAGACTCCTGTATCGTTGTTGAGTCTATGAAAGATGGGCTGCATGTATATGATAATCCGGTAGGAGTGCTTACCAATAATCCACCATTCCCGAGTCAGATGTTTGCACTGAATAATTATGCCGGAGTATCCAGAAAACAGCCGGAGAGTACTTTTGCAGGAGTATTACAGCTTGATGCATATAGCAGAGGAATGGGTGGAATGGGAATACCTGGAGATCTTTCCAGCCAGTCAAGATTTGTGAAAGTTGCCTTTACAAAATTAAATTCGATCTCCGGTGAAGAAGAGGATGAGAGTGTAAGTCAGTTCTTCCATATCTTAGGATCCGTAGATCAGCAGCGTGGATGCTGTGAGGTGACAGAAGGCAAATATGAGATCACGATATACACGTCCTGTTGTAATACAGCAAAAGGTATTTATTATTATACGACTTATGATAATCATCAGATCACAGCGGTTGACATGCATGCCGAAAATCTGGATTCAGATCAGCTGATCTGTTATCCGCTTCTGTCCAAGGGCGAAGTCAGATGGCAGAATAAATAATACGAAAATGCACGGAGAAAGCATAACGCAGAACAACAGGAGGACAATATCGAGATTGTATGGAATGCAGATGTTAGGTTGATAATTGTGCAAGCACCGCCTGCACAATTTGTGCAACAAAAAAGAGGAGCCAGTCCAGACTCCTCAAAGGTACGTTATTTCAAAAAGTTGCTCTTGTGTTCCAGCGCGTGCAGATTATAGCCAAGTGTAGCCAGGTGCGCTACCTTCAGCGCAACCAGATTGATGTCGGTGGACATCGCACTGGCGATCTGCTCGGCTGTGTATCCATACTCATAGATGTAACGAAGGACTTCATCGCTGTCCATCAGAATCTCTGCTGCTACGATGTTCGCTTCATATTCCGGTTTGGATTTCATATCGTAGAGCATGAACTCATGAATCGGGGTGGTTTTCGCCATATTCCGGTGAAGCTGATCATGCCCTAATTCATGTGCGCACACGATGCGCAGCATATTTTCATCCAGACTGTTATTCAGGAAAATAAAGCGATTTCGCTTAATCACCCGGTACATTCCCTTCAGGGAACCGAAATTTTCGCAAAGCATGACATTGATACCAAGCTGCCTTGCAATTTCAAAAGGGTCTCTGGAACCGCAGCGTTTTACCAGTTTCTCACCGACCCGTGAAAGCTGTTCCGCATTCATCATACCACCTCCAGTTTACAGTATAGCGAAAAGTGTGTACGATAAATATCACTGATCGGATTTTTTACGCCTCGTTTTCGGGGCGTATTTTTTATTGTTCTCTTTGGCAATCCAGTAGGCATCGGTCAGAGCTTTATAAGCTCCTTCGATGGCATCTTCGCTTAATTCGCCGCCAGCGAACATACCGGTCACTTCACTGACCAGCTCTTCAATATCTTTCGCTGCTTTTGCGCCGCCTTTTTCGTGAGCTTCTACGACATAGGTGCCGCTGCTGCCCAGCAGGTACTCAGTAGTAGTATTCAGCGCATCCGCAATCTTCTGCATCGTAACCATATTGGATGGCTTGCGGCTGCCAAGTTCATAATTCTGAATTGTGCGGGCGGTTACACCGGCCTTCTCTGCAAGTTCTACCTGAGTTAAATTGGCTTCTGTTCTTTTTTCTTTCAACCTTTCTTTGAAGACCATAGAAATACCTCTTTCTTTTTTGATAACGAACACGAACACTTTTTCATAAAAACCTATTGACACGAAAAACTGTGCTTGCTATAATAACGATGAAAACACGAAATACAATTCGTGTAATTATAGTATCACAAGAAATGCTGTGTGTCAATGCGTTCGTGAAAAGTTGTTCGTGCTTTCACGAACGGAGAGGAGGAATACAGGATGCAAAGAGTGATTCTTCACTGTGATATGAACAATTTCTATGCCTCTGTCGAGTGTATGCTGAATCCGGAACTGAAGAACAAGCCGGTGGCAGTGTGTGGTTCTGTGGAGGAACGGCATGGTATCGTACTTGCGAAGAACTATGCAGCAAAGGCGTTTGGTGTTTCCACGGGAGAGGCAATCTGGCAAGCAAAGCAGAAGTGCCAGGATCTTGTGATCGTGGAGCCGCACTATGAGCAATATATGAAGTTTTCAAAGCTGGCTCGTGGGATATACGGTCGCTATACCGATCAGATCGAGCCGTATGGGATGGACGAATGCTGGCTGGATGTGACCGGAAGCGGCTGCATGGGAACCGGATTTGAAATCGCAGATGAGATTCGCAGAACGGTTAAGTTTGAATTGGGACTTACGATTTCCGCAGGAGTGAGCTTCAATAAGATTTTTGCCAAGCTTGGGTCGGATATGAAAAAGCCGGATGCGATTACCTGCATCGAAGCAGATTCGTTCCAGGAGAAGATTTGGTGTCTTCCCGCCTCTGACTTGCTTGGAGTCGGCAGAGCGACCGAGAAGGTTCTGTCCGGTTATGGGATTCATACCATTGGAGAGCTTGCTGCAACATCGGATGATTTCTTGAAGTGCCGCCTTGGAAAGAATGGACTGGCGATTAAGAAATATGCCAATGGACTGGATGATTCGCCGGTTATGCGTTCCGATTATGTCTCCCCAGTAAAGAGCATTGGGCACGGAATAACGACCATGCAGGATTTGGAGAATAACGCCGAAGTCTGGTGTGTCATGCTGGAACTGGTGCAGGAGATCGGAACCAAGCTGCGAGCACATAAAAAGAAAGCTGGCGGAATAGCGATTTCCATCCGCAACAACGAGCTTTACACGAAAGAGTGGCAGTGCCGGATTGGTATTCCGACACAAAGCCCTACCTATCTGGCGAAAACCGCATTTGCACTGTTTGCAAAGAACTATCAGTGGGAGCATCCGATTCGTTCAGTGACGGTTCGGGCAATCAACCTGTTTGAAGAGGATTGTCCGATACAATACGACTTATTCACCGACGTGAAATCACTGGATCGCCAGGAACGGCTGGACGCAGCGATTGAGCAGATTCGATTCCGATTCGGGAAAGATGCGATTAAAAATGGGGTACTTTTTCAGAAAAGCAAGATGCCGACAGAGCGAAAAGTGGATTTGGTTATGCCGACAGGAATGATTGGTTAATACAGCACCGGTAGAATCTGGTGAGTTCTTTGCTAAAAGAAGTCAACACATTCGCCGGTTTACAGAGGAGGAGCGTAGAATATGTCGGAACAGAAATGTAGAAAAGTATATGTACCTGTGAACTTAGATGTGGATGCAGAGGGAAATATTCGCCCGCGCCTAATTCGATGGATTGACGGACGGGTGTATGAGATCGACCGATTGAAGCATAAGTGCCGAGCTTCTTCCACGAAAGTGGGCGGCTGCGGAATTCGTTATACGGTCATGATCGGTGGGCATGAGAGTTTTCTGTTCAACGAAGATGAAAAATGGTTCGTTGAGGCAAAGGAGCAGTGCCTATGATCCTTTCACAGAAAAAAATAGAAGAAATCGCTGTTGCAGTGATAAGAGATTTTCAAAAGTCCTTTTTCGGCAGCGAAGCAGATGATTCGGCAAGATTTGCGCTTCCGACACCCATTGACCAGTTTGCATCCGATTATCTGAACCTGAAGGTGTCATTTCAAAAGTTGTCCTCGGACGGAAGCATCTATGGTCTGACCGCGTATGTGGATACAGAATATCAGATAGAGGTTGATGGAAGTCAGAGGAGCATCTTCCTGAAAACTAATGATGTGGTTCTGGACAAGAGTTTCATTGAACCAGAGAATATTCGGAAACTCTGCGGAAAACGCAGATTTACGCTGGCACATGAGTGCGCTCACCAGATATTGTTTCAGCTGGATGCCGATGACCGAAAGATAGCCTGCCATAAGAGACCGGAAGTGAGGAAAAAAGGTTCCCGCGTTCTGAGAACGCAGGAAGATTGGAACGAGTGGCAGGCCAATTCGCTGGGAGCTGCCATCCTGATGCCCCAGTCAGAAGTGGATCGGGCGATGTGGTTCATCAACAGCAGAAAGCCTCTGACATGTTATGGATGGCGTTTTTATAACAAAGACCAGGTGAAGATAGATACTTTCTGTGGTGTCTTTGGCGTTTCGAGATCGGCAGCTGCTATCCGCTTGGAACAACTGGGCTATCTGAACCGGAAAAAGGATTATGAATATCGTGATCCATTGGAGGTGTGGCCATGAGCAGGAATATCAGAGTATCGGAACCATCTGCGGAAATGCAGATTAAAATCATCCGGGCAAAGGATGCGATTGCTTCGCAAAAGCCCAGGATTGTCAGGTGCCCTTATTGCCGACACAATTCAATCATCGTCTTTGAGGATACCAGAGGACATGTGCAGACCAAATGTAAGGCCTGCGGACGCGAGACCGTCTTCAATGTTTTGGAGATGAGAAGATTACGGAGATTGCAGCTCTACTATTCGTCTTTGAATGGTTGAGATGACAATAAATAACCCTATTAACACAATTTTATAAGTCATAGCTGTGCTGTGGAGCCGCTGATAGGCGAAGTCTTCCGAATGCCGCATGAGACAGAATTATGGGATACCCATGTTCTGTTTTATCGGCACAGGATTTTTCTTCACCGTCATGCGGCTCTTTTTTTTTTGACCTTCCGTCGATCCGGTTCTGTACCGGCTGTGCGGAAGGAGAAACGTATGTATTTTGACGCAAAAGAGTTTGGTAAGAGACTTCACGATGTTCGCACTTCCCGTGGCATTACGCAGGAGGAACTGGCGGTTCGCCTGGGCCTGGCAAGCAAGCAGCATGTCAGCCGCATGGAGAACGGTGAACGCAGCTGCTCTATTGACTTGCTGATTGAACTGTCCTGCATCCTCCATGTCAGCACGGATTATCTTTTGATGGGCAGCGAGCCAAGCAAAGAGGAAGTCAAAAATGATCTTCTTAGTATTATTTCGGAGCTGTCTACGATTGCGAAGAAAATCTAAAAAGCATTAGGCGCAATATATTGAGAAAATTTTCGGATTATATGCCGCTGTATATCCAGGCGGCTTTTCGGTTTCCCTGACGATTTTGCGTAGGCCGCTTCCATGACGCTCCATGTATTTCATGCGGTGGAACGGGTCAGCAATCACAGGGCTTGCCATATTGAACGGATACTTTTTAGTGTCAAAAACAAATCAGAAAATAAAAACGGAAAATCCGTTGATATTTTCTGATTTGCGGCGTATAATAAGATTATAAGAAAATAAAAACGAAAAAAACTGTTTTTAGAGGAGGACTACCTATGAAAATACTCCGCATCACCGCACAAGGACTCCCATTATTCAAAAAAGACTTGGATATTTGCTTTTATACGCAGCAACGTGTTTGCGAAGAGGACAAAGATAGTCTTTACCGTTTGACGGATAACTACTATCTCCACTCTGCCTGTGCTTTCATTGGAATTAATGCATCTGGCAAGACCTCGGTATTAAAGGTCATTAGCTTGGCCTTAAATATTGTGAAAAATGAGCCCATCAATCATGTGGAGGCAAAAAGCATTCTTGGCGGAGCGAAGAATGTTACAATCCGCACATATTTTTATGATAAGCGTAGCTACGTCTGCTGCTTGAAACTGTAATTGCGGCAAAGAAGTCGAAAACAGGGGAATATGTGTATGCGATTCTGTCTGAAAGCCTTTGGGAAAAACCGATTGCAACCGTTAAGTCGAAAAAGTATCTGACAGATTTTACAGGAATGAAGCCTGTAGAACAGCGCAATAGCGATGAAGCATACCTTTCTGATGATGTCAGCTTTGTCATTGCACATAATAAAAAAGCGAATGATACAGTGGAAATATTCAGCCTGCTTTCCTATACGAATGTGAATGTGCTTCCATTTACCGAAGATATTCCATTGGAGGTAATTGCATTTCTCGATCCGACTATTGAGAAATTGTGTTTTGAGCAGACAGAGGGAAAAACATTTATCCACTTGAAGTTTAAGGATGAAGAAGAGATTATCCTGAATAATGCGGCAGACCTTGAGCAGTATCTGTCCTCTGGTACGATTAAAGGTATTATTACATTCTCGATGGTAAAGGAAGTTCTTCATTCAGGTGGTTATCTTCTGGTAGATGAAATAGAGAATCATTTCAACAAGGAAATTGTAACGACCTTAATGCGCTTCTTTATGGACAGCCGACTGAACAAAAATGGCGGAACGCTTATTTTCACTACGCATTATCCGGAACTGCTGGACGAATATGACCGAAATGACGGAATTTATCGTTAGAAACCGTAATGGCATTACAGCAGAAAATCTGAGCTATATATTGAAACGTAATGATATTAAAAAGAGTGATGCTTACCAGAGCGGCTTCCTTGAGGGAACAACGCCAGCATATGAAGCGTATATGCGCTTGAAGAAAAGCCTGGCTGCTTCAATCAATTAAGGAGGCGGCAGAATGGAATTAGCAAAATACAAGGCGTGTATATGTGAAGGCTCTGCCGAAGAAGCTATTATCGACATACTGGTTGATAATGATCTTCTGATTTTCAACAGAGAAGAAATGTTGGAAGAACGTGTCATCCGTTGCAGAAGTGCTAAACGATTCGAGGAGCGATACTTACGGAAAGGATTCGATGAGCAGATTTCTGTGATACGGATTTTGGATTCTCGCAGAGAGGAATTTCGATTGAGTAAAGCATATGAGCAGAAAATTGACGTGGTAAATGTCATTACTGCTCCAGAAATTGAAATGCTGATTATTCATGCGATATGATCAGTTTAAGCGTTCTGGAAAAAAACCAAGCGAATTTTGTAAAATAAATCTTCGGATGCATGATGTGAAGTCGTATGATTTTGTGAAGCAGTATTTCAGTAATCCTCAGCTCTTGGTGAAAGCCATAAAAGAGTATCGCAGAACAGCAAATATCCCCAAAGGAGAATACAGCTTGTCTGATTTGCTGAGATGAGCGTTGCTTTTGGAGACAACAGCATATGAAAGAAAACTGGGTTTATCGGCGAGGTGATTTATATCTCGCCAATCTCGGTGTTCCGGTCGGATCAAAGCAGGGCGGTGTTCGTCCTGTTGTGGTTCTTCAGAATGATGTCGGCAATTATTATGCGCCGACGATCACGATTGCTCCGCTGACATCGAAAATTGAGAAGAAGCGAAAACAGCCAACGCATTTCTTTCTCCGTAAAGCAAAGGGACTGGCAAAACCGTCTATGGTATTGGCAGAACAGCTCGACACCTGCGACAAGATATGCGTGATTCGCTATCTTGGGCGGGTAAGTAAGGGGCAGATGCGTGGGATTGATGAAGCTGTAAGGATTCAACTTGGATATTACATTCCGGAACAAGCAGAGAAAAAAAGACAGGGCAAATGCCGAAAGGATGGCGAAGAAGGCGATGGATAAACTGATTACAAGGAAGGAAGCAGCCAGTATACTGGGAATCAGCGTAAAAACACTGGATGCTGCAAGAACAGACGGTTTGATCTCCTATGTTCAGTATGTGGAAAACGGCTGCGTTTATTTCACGGAAGTGGGGATTCAGGAGTACATTGCAAAATGTACGCACCGTGCAAAACCGATGGAACGTGCTGCGACATATCGCAAACCTCGAAGCTTTCGGCGGTGAAAATCGACATCGTTGAGTATGGACGATGAATCCGCAATAATGAAAGCATCAACAGGATTGGAGGTAATGATATGGCGGCAAGAAGAATGATGCTTCCCGATTATGGTACGGTGAGTATGAAGGGAACGCAATATTATCGAACCCGTGTAACAGATCAGCAGGGACGGCGGGTTTCCTTATATGCAAGAACGAGAGAGGAACTGTACCAGAAGGAACAGGAAGCGATCCAGCAGATTGAGAACAAGACGTATCGCCGCAGTACACCTACAGTGGAGGAGTATTGCGAGAAATGGCTGCTGATGCAGTCGGCACAGATCAGGATGACAACGCTGATTGACTATACATCGAAAGTGAAGAACTACATCATCAAGCCATTGGGCGATATGCATATGGGAGATGTAACAGCAGATGACATTCGCCTGGCACTGTTGGCGGCATCGAAAAAGTCGGCATCCGTGTACAAATCAGTGAACGTTCTATATAAGTGTATTTTCACGGCAGCAATGGAGAGTAAGATCATTGATGAGAATCCGACCATCTATCTGAAGAAGAATGTGGGCGGGATTCCCCAGAAGGACCGCCTCCCGCTTACGGATGAGCAGGTGGATAAGCTGCTGGATGCCATTTACGGCTTACCGCCGTATGTGTTCGTGATGCTGGGGCTGTACGCAGGATTGCGGAGAGAAGAAATCCTCGGACTTCAATGGGATTCGGTGTATCTTGATTGCGAGGCTCCGTACCTTACCGTTCGGAGAGCCTGGCATACGGAGCATAATCGTCCGGTGATTCTGACAGAGCTGAAAACAAAGGCAGCGCATCGGAATGTCCCTCTGCCGGACAATCTTCTGGAATGTCTGAAAGAGGCGAAGAAGACATCGACATCGGATTTTGTGGTTGCAAACCGGGATGGAGACCCGTTGTCCTATACGCAGTTCAAGAGATTATGGCAGTATATCGTAACCCGTACCACCAAGGAACGCTGCTATTACCGCTATGAAGATGGCAAGAGGGTGAAGCATACGGTGAAGCCGGTTCTGGGGCAAAAGGCAGCACACAATGGGAATGTGGTTTACAGTCTGGACTTTGAGGTGACTCCGCATCAGCTGCGGCACACCTACATTACGAATCTGATTCATGCTTCGGTTGATCCGAAGACGGTTCAGTATCTTGCCGGTCATGAAAGCAGCAAGATCACCATGGATATTTACGCCAAGGTGAAATATAATCGCCCAGAGCAGCTCGCAGGAGTGCTGGAAGATGCTTTTGCATCGTGGGATTAAGAGTAAATCAGAAAGAAATTAGGGCAGGGATGGTCAAAAATCCCTGCCTTTTTACATACATTCGACATCCTTGAAGGAAGTGCTGTACGCCATGATAATAAAAGTGACAACACGCAATGTATGAAGATAGATAGGAGGAGAACACATGGCTAAAGGGAAAAAGCGTCCTGCTGAACTTCCGGAATACGGAACAGTGATGATGAAAGGGGTACAGTATTACCGCACCCGGATTACAGATGCAGACGGAAAGAGAGTGGCGATTTACGGGCTGACACGCGAAGAATTGTATGACCGGGTGGAAAATGCCCAGAAGAAAATCGCGGAAGTGGTTTTCCATAGAGAGAATCCGACCGTGGAAGAGTACTGTGAAAAATGGCTGCTGATGCGGTCTGGAACGGTAAGAACCAATACGTTGGAAGGATACGCACGGATGGTGAATCGGTACATCGTGGGTCCGATTGGACAGATGTATATGGACGAGGTGACCACAGATGACCTGCGGCTGCTGATGGTTCCGTTATCAAAAGGTTCTTCCGGAATGTATGGTCAGCTCAATATGCTGATTAAGAACATTTTTAATTCAGCAGAAGAGAGCAAGGTGATTAAAGAGAATCCATCCAAAACGATTTGCGCAAGAGGCGGAAAGCCAGCGAAACGGCGCGAGGCTTTGACGGATGAACAGACTGCCATTTTGCTGGATAGCATTCGTGAGCTTCCACCGTATGTCTTCGTGATGATCGGTTTGTACGCGGGATTGCGTAGAGAAGAGATCCTTGATTAAAATGGGACTGCGTATTCCTGGATGAAAAAACGCCGTACATTTCGGTAAGGCGTGCATGGCATGTGGAAGGCGGTGAGCCGGTAGTCAACACGCTATTGAAGACACCGGCAGCAAAACGAGATGTTCCGATTCCAAAATGCCTGGTAGCCTGTCTCAAGGAAGAAAGGGAAAAATCAGAATCGGAATATGTGATCTCGAATTCGAAGGGAACTGTTTTGACGGAAACACAGTTTGTGAGAGTCTGGAAGTACATAACAGTCCGTTCTACTGCAGAACGCTGTTATTACACTTATGTAAATGGACAGTCCATCAAGCATAGAATAAAGCCAAGGCTTGGTGAGCATCAGCCGAATAATCCCAAACTGGTGTATACGATGGACTTCAAGGTGACTCCGCACATGCTGCGGCACACCTACATCACCAATCTGATTTACAAAGGTGTTGATCCTAAGACGGTGCAGTATCTGGCAGGCCATGAGAACAGCAAAACGACTATGGACATCTATGCGAAAGTCAAGTATAATAAACCTGAGGAATTAAGCAGCGTTGTGAATGCTGCATTCGGGCTGCGTTAAACTGCACCAAAAATTTCGCGATTTCGTGGGTTTACCTATGGGTTTACTGAGAGAGGAAAGCCCGAAAAACCGCATGAATACTGGTCTTTTGGATCAAGGTCAGGGTCTGAGTACGGTCTGAAGCGGTCCAGTTCTCCAAGCGCTGATTTATTTCAGTGTGCATTTTTACGGCTCTGCTTCGGCAGAGCCGTTTTTGTTTGTTGCGCTCCTGCGCACAAAAAGGAACACCCCCGCGCCTTTGGGCCGGGGGTGTTCTGCTGTGATAGGAAATGTCAGGTGGAAGAGGAAAGCATCTTTTGCAGCTGGGTCTTGGCGCGGTAATAGGTCACCCGCGCCCATGCGGCATTGTGGCCGAAGATCGCCCCGATGCGGTCAAAGGGCAGTTCGCCAAACACCCGCAGGCTGAAAACCTCCTTGTAAGGCTCTTCCAGCGCGTGCAGGCACTGATGTACAGTGAATGCCGCATCCTGATCGACCAGCAGCTGGGCAATGTCCGGCGTGTCGGCGGGGGCGGTTTCGGCATCTTCCAGCGGGGCAGTGTGCTTTGTCCGGCGGCAGTGGGAATAATAGGCGTTGCGGGCCACCGTAAACAGCCACGCCCGTACATCCTGCCGGTCGTCGTAGTCCTTCAGGCCGTCCAGAGCCTTGAAGAAAGTCTCCTGTGTCAGTTCTTCGGCCAGCGCCTCGTTGTGGGTCAGGCCCTGCAGGAACAGAAACACATCCCGGAAGTAGAGCCGGTAAATGCTGTCGATGTCCATAGGCTCAGCCCTTCTTATAGTCGATGCCGTATTCCTGGTCGGTGCCGTAGGCGTAGTCGAAGGTACCGTCCGGGTTTTTCTGCACGATGTAGCGGTCTACCTGCTGTCCATCGCGGTAGTACAGGGTCTGGTCTGCGCAGTCCACGGTCAGCAGCTGGGTAGGAGACACCATGACCCACACAGAGAATCGATCAGAACCCACCAGAGCTGTCAGTACCCGATGCATGCCCGGAAAGCGGTAGCGCATGGCCCGCACAGTGATCTGCGGCTTGCCCCAGCTGAAGGTGTCCTCCATATCCAGCCAGACCCCCTCGCCCTGCGCTTCCAGAATGCAGATGTCTGCGCCATTCTCTTTGCGGTTGTATGTCCAGAACTGAGCCTGCTCTGTGGTGGCCGGGACGCAGGCAGTGCCCATCCAGAATATCAGTGCCAGAGCGCACAGGGCTGCCAGCACAGAGCCGATCGCTGCACGGATGCTCCTTCTTTGCAGGGCAGCCCTGATCCTGCGCAGGGGCGCATCCGGCTGCGCTTCCGGCCGTACCGGCACCGGCTGCTCCATCTGCTCCAGCTCGGCACGGCAGGCTTCACATTCGGCCAGATGCTCTTCCACCAGCGCGTTGCTGGCCTCACTGGTGATGTGCTCCGCATACAGCGGCAGCAGGTCACGGATGATATCACAATTCGTTTTCATCGTCTTTTGCCCTCCTTTTTCATGGCCTTTCACCCCAATAACGCAGAAAAGGAGAAAGCGTTACAGGTTTCTGCAAATCTTTTGCAGGATCAGCCCTTCTCCTGCCAGAATAACCCACCGCTGGTCTGGAACAGCAGCCACGGGTTCACGCTCTTGCTGCCGAGCTTGAAGTCCATGGTCAGCTCCTCGCCCAGCACGCCGACAGCCTGCCCCCGCTCCACGGTTTGGCCGCGGGTCACGGAGAGCTCCTGCAGGCTGTACAGATAACTGCGCACGCCGCAGCCGTGGTCGATGACCACGGTGTTGCCGGTGAGGGCCAGATTGCCTGCAAAGACCACCACGCCGTTTGCCGGGGCGCGGCAGGGCTCACCGGGGATGGTGTAGAGCCGGGTGGAGTTGGATCGGCTGCCCTGCTGGCCGCCGATCACCTTGACCTGACCGAAATCCACCAGCGTCATGTAGTTTTCAGCCGGGCAGAGAAAGGCACCGGCCCAGAGCTTTTCCCGCACGGGCTGCTCGTACAGGGGCCAGATGTTGTTCCGGAACTCGGCGTTGGCGGCCTCGGTGGATGCAGGTTCCGGCTCCACCTCCACGGTGCCGAAATCCTTGGGCAGAACGGTCAGCGTCCGGGCAAAGGTCTCGCCGTTGACGGTAACGTTGACCGTGTGCCCGCCCGCCGAAGCGTTGTAGGCGGCGGGGATGTAGGCGCGCCAGCCGCTGCCCAGCCGGACGCACTGAACGCTGCCCAGGTCGGTCTCCACGGCGGGAGCGGTCTCGCCGGTCAGGCCGGTGATGGAAAGCGCCGCCACACCGCCCTGCTCCAGCCGCTCGGTGGAAAGGGCGACCTCCGCGCTGGCCTGCAGGGTGAACCGGAAGGAGTAGCTGTACCAGCCCGTGGGCTTGGCCGGGTGCTCCACGCCCAGGTTCTTGCGGATGGCACCGGTGGTTCCGCCCTCAAACTGGGTGGCAAGATAATCCTGTGGCAGCCGCCAGACCGTCAGCTTTGCCTTGTAATCCCCGTTGGCAGGGAAGAGAAAGTCCTCGTACTGAGAGGCTGACCCAGCAAATACGATGCTGCCGATGTCGGTTTCAATGGTCAGGGTGGTGTAGCTGGCCCAATCGGGCAGGGCGAGGGCCGGGTGTGCGTCATACAGCACGCCCAGTTTCTGCACGGTGAGCGTTTCGGGGCTGGTGAACACCTTATCGAACACGCCGCCCAGCAGCGGCACCTGCCAGCAGGAGCCGTTCACTTCCAGCGCCTGCCCGCCGAACTGCGTGTCTGCCGCCGGGCGGGAACCCTCGCCGGTAAAGGAATAGCTCACGGTCATCACCGCGCCCAGCAGCACAGCAACGCCCAGAATGACACCAACGACCCACAACAAAAATCGTTTCATGGATATGTACTCCTGTTACAAAGCCGCATCCCTGCACTTGGCTCCCCTGCCAGGGGAGCTGGCCGCGCCGGAGCGGGGAATGAGAGGTTGATTTCAAATCAATGCGGCGTATAAAAAAGCGCACCACAGCTTGCAGGGACAAGCCGGGTGCGTTTTTCGGTGTTTGGTTTATTCTGCGGCATCCTCGGCAGAAGGATCTTCTGCGGGCTGCTCTGCGGCAGGCTCAACGGTCTCAGCCTTATCCTCGCCAAACAGCAGACGCTCGTACTCGTCCAGCTCCTTCTCACGGCGGCGCAGATAGACAGCCACAGCAGCCAGCGCACCGGCCACAGCGGCCAGCGTGGCGATAACAGCGATCAGACAGGATTTCTTCATAGGACACACTCCTTTTCTGGTGGGGAACGGTGGTTCATGGAACCGGAGTTCATTTTGATAAGGCTATTATACCCGGAAAAGCAAAAAATTACAATCCGAAATGCAGAAATTTCATCAATCCGGGCAATCACAGCAATTTGGTCAGCAGCAGCTTTTTGTAGACCTTGAAGGCACCGGGCAGGGTATACGCGGCCTCCAGCTGCTCCTTTCCGGCCCAGACGCAGCCTGCGGGGGCGGGCTGCTCCGGCACAGTGAGGAAATAGCCGCTCTGGTGCCATTCGATGTGGGTGAAAATGTGCTTGGCCGCAGGCAGGGGCGTGAAATGTGCCCCTGTGCAGTCCAGCCCCAGGGCAGCAAGGCGGGCGGCGGTCTCTGCGGCGGTAAGGGTGGTATCCTCCCACAGCACCGGCTGCCACAGCCCGGCCAACAGGCCCTTGGCGGGCCGCTGCTGGAGCAGCACCCGGCCCTCGTTCAGCACCAGCGCCACCGTGACCGGTGTGATGCGCCGGGCCTTGGGGGGCGTTTTCTGGGGCAGGGAGAGAGGGCGGTGCCTGCGGCCCGGGCCCGGCAGAGCGTGCCCAGCGGGCACTGCTCACACAGAGGCGCGCCGTTGGGCAGGCAGACCAGCGCGCCCAGCTCCATCAGGGCCTGATTGTAGTCTCCGGCTTTTGCGGGCGGCTGGTGCTCCATGACCCGTGCCGTGAACTCCCGCTTCACCTGCGGGTCGGTGACCAGCCGAGGGTCGTTGTAGAGCCGGGCAAACACCCGCAGAACGTTGCCGTCCACGGCGGGAACCGGGAGACCGAAACTGATGGATGCAATGGCCCCCGCCGTATACTCCCCGATGCCGGGCAGGGCCAGCAGGGCGTTGTAATCAGCAGGCAGCTGCCCGCCGTACTGAGCGCAGACGATCTTCGCTGCCTTCTGCAAATTGCGCACCCGGCTGTAATAACCCAGCCCCTCCCAGAGCTTGTGGAGCTTTTCTTCCTCACATCCGGCCAGCGCGGGGATGTCCGGCAGGGCGGCGAGGAAGCGCTCATAATAGGGCAGCGCCGCCGAGACGCGGGTCTGCTGCAGCATGATCTCGCTGAGCCAGACGTGGTAGGGCGTGGAGTCCTCCCGGAAGGGGAGGATGCGGCGGTTGGTGTAGAACCAGTCCAACAGGGCAGGAGCGATATTTTCCACTTGTATTTATCTCCTTGTTGAAAACAACCCTCTCCGTCATTGCTCCGCAATGCCACCTCTCCCGAGGGGAGAGGCTATGCTGCCTTTATCCAAGAGCCGCAATAGACTCCCCCTTCGGGGGAGCTGGCAAAGCCGACAGGCTTTGACTGAGAGGGTTGAATTTAATCCTTAGAAACCGTAAGCGGTGCGGGGGAAGGGCAGCACGTCACGGATGTTCTGGATGCCCGTGAGGTACATGATCATCCGCTCGAAGCCCAGGCCGTAACCGGCGTGCTCCACGCCGCCGAACTTGCGCAGGTTCAGGTACCACTCGTAGTTGGTCTTGTCCATGCTCAGCTCGTCCATGCGGGCCACCAGCTTGTCGTAGTTCTCCTCGCGCTGGCTGCCGCCGATCAGCTCACCGATGCCGGGCACCAGCATATCGGCTGCGGCCACGGTCTTGCCGTCCGCATTCATCTTCATGTAGAAGCTCTTGATCTCCTTGGGGTAATCGGTGACAAAGACGGGCTTCTTGAACACGACCTCGGTCAGGTAGCGCTCGTGCTCGGTCTGGATATCCACGCCCCACTCCACGGGGAACTGGAACTTCTTGTTGTTCTTCTTCAGGATCTCGATGGCGTCGGTGTAGCTGATGCGGCCAAACTCGCTGTTTGCCACCAGCTCAAGGCGCTCGATGAGGCCCTTGTCGATGAACTGGTTGAAGAAAGCCATCTCATCCGGGCAGTTGTCCAGAACGTAGCGAATCACGTACTTGGTCATGGCCTCGGCGGTGTCCATGTAGCCGTTCAGATCGCAGAACGCCATCTCCGGCTCGATCATCCAGAACTCGGCGGCGTGGCGGGTGGTAAAGCTCTTCTCGGCACGGAAGGTGGGGCCAAAGGTGTACACCTTGCCGAAGGCCATGGCCATGGCCTCGGCTTCCAGCTGGCCGGAAACGGTCAGGTTGACGGGCTTCTCGAAGAAGTCCTTGGTGTAATCGACGGTGCCGTCCTCGTTCTTGGGGACGTTGTCGAGATCCAGGGTGGTGACACGGAACATCTCGCCGGCACCCTCACAGTCGGAAGCGGTCAGCAGCGGAGAGTGGGCGTAGACGAAGCCGTTCTCCTGGAAGAACTTGTGGATGGCGTAAGCGGCCACGCTGCGGACGCGGAAAGCGGCGTTGAAGGTGTTGGTGCGGGGGCGCAGGGTGGGCATGGTGCGCAGATACTCCATGCTCATCTTCTTTTTCTGCAGGGGGTACTCGTCGGCGGGGCAGTCGCCCAGGATCTCCACGCTGTCGGCATTCAGCTCAAAGGGCTGCTTTGCCTGCGGAGTCAGCACGATGCGGCCCACGACGCGCAGGCTGCTGTACAGGCCGGTGTGGACGACCTCATCGTAGTTTGCCAGCTTGCCGGCTTCCAGCACGACCTGCAGGGTCTTGAAGCAGCCGCCGTCCGACAGGGCGATGAAGCCGATGTTCTTGGAGTCGCGGATGTTCTTTGCCCAGCCGCATACGGTGACGACCGTACCATCGGCGGGGGTGTTCTTGTACAGCGAAACGATCTCAGTGCGTTCCATCTTTCTTTCCTCCGATATAAAAATAAAAAGACAGCTTTGCCCTGAATTTTCAGGGCGAACAAGCTGTCTTGTAATGTCCGCGGTGCCACCTGAATTACCGGAAGTGTCCGGTCGCTCGCGCGCTCCAATAAGCGCTGCCCTGGTAACGCTGGGCTTTGCGGCGCACCTACTGGCGGCGGAATGCCGTGTTCAGTTTGCAGCTCCCGGGTGTTCGTTCGCGCACTGGCCCGCACGCGGCTCTCAGCTGCTGCCGCGCTCTCTGTAGCGTCCGGGATGCGTTACTTTTCCCGATCCTTGCTTTTCAGTAATTCTAAAAATAGCACAGCAGCACCGGTTTGTCAATCGGCTTTTTGCGGAAAAACGGTTGAATTCTGCCGGAAAGAATGATATTATTTATCCTGTTATAGTATGTGCATTGCACAAAACGGAACAAACATGAAGATTGGCTTTGTCCTGAGGAGTAGAGCATGAACGAAAACCAAACCACTTACCCCACCGGCGCACAGGATGAGGAAGAGATCGACCTCGTCGCGCTCATGGTGACCCTTCTGCACAAGCTCAAGCCCATCCTGCTGACCGCGGTTGTCTGTGCTGTGATCGCTGGCGGCCTTGCCGAGGTAAAGATCCTGCGCGGCGGCGCTGTTTCGGCAGAAGATCAGGTTGCTTATGAAGAGGCTCTGGCTGAGTATCAGCAGAAAGAGAAGGATTATGAGTTTGCTGTGCAGCAGTACGAGCTGACGGCGAAGAGCAACGAGGATGCGCAGTCTAGTGTGCAGGAAGCACTGAAACAGGCACAGGACTATGCAGAAAAGTCGCTGCTAAAAAATCTGGACGTTTATAATGTCTGGACGGCGCAGGCTGACCTTTATATTGACAGCGGCTACAAAATCCAGCCGGGTTCTGCGTATCAGAATGTTGACCCGACCGGTGCGTTGCTGGCTGCATATCAGAAACAGCTGGCCAGCGGTGACTCCATGAATGCTGCCGCTGATGCCGTAGGGGTAGATGTGCGCTACCTGAAGGGCGTGGTCACGGTAGAACTTTCCCAGAACGACAGTGGCGAGTATAACGGCGTGATGACCTTGCAGGCGTATGCTGCAGATCAGCAGACCGCAGAGAAAATTCTGAACGCGCTGCTGGGTCGTCTGGATCTGATCCATGATAAAGCGGCAGCTGCTGTGTGCAGCCACAGTGTACGCGTGATTGATCAGAGCGTGACACAGGGGGTCTCCACGGAACTGCGTGCGTTGCAGCAGACGAGCAGTGAAGATGTTCAGAATCTGCAGAGCCAGCTGGTGGAACTGCAGAGTGCCCGTCAGGCGCTGGATGACAATCTGGCTTCTGCTAAGAGTACATGGGAGAGTGCGGAGGAGCCCGCACTGGACGGCGGTGCTGCCTCCTCGGTGGCAAAGTACCTGCTTATTGGCTTCCTGCTGGGCGGTGTGCTTGCCTGCGGCGTGGTCGTGGTCAAGTTCCTGCTGGACGGCATGGTCTACTCGGCCAGCGAGCTGAACCGCTCCACCGGCCTGCCCGTGCTGGGCGCGCTGGCCAGCGACCGCACTAAGAAAGCTGGAAAGCTGGATGCAAAGCTCTATCAGATGGAGGGCCGCCCCGATGGCAGCGCGGACGCTGAGATGCTCTGCCTGATGGCTCAGACCATCCGCAGCCGCGCCCCGGAGGCGAAGAATATTCTGGTTACCGGCGATCTGCCTGCGGACCAGCTGGAAGCACTGGCCGCTGCCCTGCAGGCCACGGAACCCCTGCGCGGCCAGAGCGTGACCGCCGCCGAGAGCATCCTCAAGGCCGCTGCCACTGTGCCCCATGTGGTGGCTGCCGATGCCATTGTGCTGGCTGCCGACTGCACGGTCACCCGCACCGATGCCGTGCGGGAGCAGAACGAGAAGATCGTTCGGCTGGGCAAGCAGATCCTGGGCTGCATCGTATACGAATAAGCAATCAAAATGCCGCTGGTCAGCCAGCGGCATTTTTGATTGCCTGGATCAGCCCATTGGCCGCCAGCTGCCCGGCGTAGAGGGCCTCGTTCAGGTTGTTGCCGTGCCCGCCGATCTCTATGAGCAGGCTGCCGGTGGTCAGATCCTGATTGTAGAACCGGTAGCTGAACAGGACCGGGCGGGTGAAGCCGGGGTACAGGCTCTCCATGGCGTTTTCCCAGGCGGCGGCAAAGCGGAGGTTGAGCCGGTAGTTGGGCAGGCTGACCGTGGTGCCGTTGTCGCACCCGCAGATGATCATTACCTGCGCTGCCTGCCGCCCGTTGACGGTGCACACTGGGGCCATGCGGGAGCCATTCTCAGTCTCGATGGCATCCCGGTGGACATCCAGCACGATCTTGATACTGGGGTACTTTTCCAGATATTGCTGCACCACGGCCCGGCTGTTGGCGTAGCTGCCGGTGTAGCTGGGGTAGTCGTTCAGGGTCTCGTCGTGCAGGGTGTTCAGCCCGGCGGCGTTGAGGGTGTCAGCCATCACCCGGCCCACGGCACACATATTCAGGTTCGTGTCGGTGGTACGGGCGCCGTCGCCCGGGCGAATACCACAGCCCCGCTGAGAGGCGGTAATCCTCAGTGGCGTGGGTGTGCATGATGAGGATCTGCGGGTCAGGGCTGTTCCACTCCACCGCAAAGGGGAGCGGGTTGGTGATCTCGGCGGCGACATCTGTGTTGGAGACGCTGGTGTTGTTCTTGATGCTGCCGCTGCCGCAGGGAATGTATTTCTCCCCGCTGCCCTGCGGATAGTTCTTTTCCAGGATGGCACCGGCTCCCTCCGGGCGGGCCTCATCGCCTTCCAGCGGGACAAGGTAGGCTTCAATGTCACCGGCAGGCAGGGCGGGAGCCTCCTGTGCAGGCTCTGCCTGTGTTTCCTGCGCGGATTCGCTCACAGCCTGTGCGGCAGCCTCGGAGAGGTCTTTCCGGCTCAGGTAAAGGGCGGTCTGCACGGCTGGCAGCGGCCCGATAATCACTGCCGCCAGCGTGAGGAGCAGCTGGTGCGCAAACAGTGCCAGCCCCAGCGCAAGGCCTGCCGCCGCTGCAAAAGGCAGGGGATGCCCGCACCCCGCCATTTCCCGCCTGCGCATGGAACCTCACCCCCTTCTGCAAAATAGATATGAGAGAACCGCTCCGTCAATGCGAACGGATTGCTGCCTCTCCCAGTAGGAGCAGCAGGCCGGCAGCAGCATAAATCTGGCCCCCTATCAGGGGAGCAGGCGAGCGAAGGCGAGACCGAGAGGGTTACCCCACCAGCCAGCACAACTGCGCCACACTCAGCTTTGGCTGCAGGGCTCGGTTGATGGCAGCCCCCAGCAGGGCCGCGCCGTGGGCGATGACTCCGTCCAGATCCCGGGGCGTGACGACCAGATCCCGGCCCTCCTCGGCCTGCATCAGGGTGGGGATGCCCGCCGCAAGGACAGGCACACCCAGCCGGGCGGCATCCAGATGCCGGGAGTGGTCGGGCTGGGCCGGGTGGAGCCCGGTGTCTGAAAACTGGAGCGTCCGGCCCAGCCGCTCCGGCTCAGCAGAGCAAAGGCTGTCTACACAGAGCAGGGCGGCGGGGCGCAGCTCCCGCACCAGCGCCCCGGCCAGCTGCTGTAAGCTCAGGCCCGTGGCCGCCGACACCCCCGGAGCCACAGCCGCCACCGGCCGGATGCCCTGCACCGGTACGGTGCGCGGCCCCATGGTCACGAACACCTTCTGCACCGTGCGGGGGCCCAGAGCATCCGCCGTCACCCGGCGGTTGCCCACGCCCAGCACCAGCACCGGGCCTTCAGGCGGCAGCAGGGCCCGCAGCTCTGCGGCGGCGGCTTCGATCACGGCGCTGTCCCGCTCGTCCAGCAGGCTTACGCTGGGGACCTCCAGCGTCACATACCGGCCTCGCGGCCGCGCCAGCCCCTCCCGCGCGATCTCTACCCGGGTGATCGTCACGCCGCCCTGACGGGCCGTTGCCACGCGCACCCCGGCGGGCAGGGCGGTTTTGCCCGGCTGGCCGAACAGTTCATCGGCAAGGTCAGTTTCCCGCATTTTGCATCCCCCATCCGGCTGAATTTCCGTATTTGGGCGCTTTTCCCGCCCAAACGGTACCAGAAGTATGGGAAAATGAAAAAATTCTAAACAAAAAAAAAAGGCTTGCGCTGGTACGGCAAATATGGTATCATAAGGTGCGCTGTTATAGGTAGCCAAGGAGGTGGAACGAATGCCTAACATCAAATCTCAGAAGGACCGCGTCGTGCAGGCTGCTGCAGAGCAGGCTCACAACAAGGCCATTAAGACCAACCTGAAAACAGTCGTCAAGAAGGCAGACGCTGCCATCGATGCTAAAGCCGCTGACAAGGACGCAACTGTCCTGGCTGCTGTTTCCGCGATCGACAAGGCTCGCGCTAAGGGTGTCATCAAGAAGAACACCGCTTCTCGCAAGATCAGCCGTATGGCCAAGCGTGCAAACAAGAACGCCTGATTTACGACAGATCAAGTGATCGACTGACGAACAAAACCTCTGTATCGGGAACCCGATACGGGGGTTTTTGTTTTTCCAGCAGCTGTTCCGGGGGCAGGGGCGCGGGCTGCTCTGCCAGCGCCCAGAACGCCCAGCCTGTAGGCACAGCAGCCGCCAGTACCAGCCCGGGCCAGAGCACGGCGGGATATGTAAAAGTCCCGGGCCTCGCTGCCGGGCAGGAACACCGCCGCCGCGCAGAGTACGAGGGCTGTCCAGCCCTCCCATAAGATCGTTGCAAGAGTCTCGCGCATGACTATCATCTCCTTTTCTGGAAAAGTATACCATGCAGAGGACGCGAATCGGCGCAGAAAAGGACGATACACGAAAAAAGTGTATCGTCCCAGGAAGGGTTCTGCTTCAGTTCTGGTCGTGGCTGCGGCCCATCAGCGAACAGACCACGCCGCAGACAAGGCTTGCGGTGATGCCTGCAGCGGCGGCGGTCAGCCCGCCGGTCAGGATGCCGATGGCACCCTTTTCCGCCACGGCGGTGCGCACCCCCTTTGCCAGCAGATGCCCGAAGCCCAGCAGGGGAACGGTGGCACCGCAGCCTGCAAACTCGGCCAGCGGCGAATACCACCCAAGGGCCGAAAGTACCACGCCCGCCACCACATAGCCCGTCAGGATGCGGGCGGGGGTCAGGGCGGTCAGGTCGAGAAAGAGCTGGCCCACCACGCAGATGGCCCCGCCTGTAACGAATGCCCAGAAATAGTTCATGTGTTCCCTCCGTTCTGTTCCTCCGGGGCAGCAAGCTCCACCAGGTGCGAGATGGCCGGGATGCTCTCCTTCTGCAAAAAGGTCGTCTGGCTCATCAGCGCGCCGGTGGCAATAAAGAGCACCCGGCGCTGCCCCCGCCGCTCCAGCCGGGGCAGGAGATGCCCGCAGAGCACTGCTGCACAGCATCCCGGCCCAGAAGCGCCGCTGTGCACCGACTGGCCCTCGGCATCATAGAGGAGGGAACCGCAGTCTACATGATTCTTGAGGAGCAGGCCCTCGGCGGCCAGCAGCTCCCGGAACAGCTGACTGCCCACATGGCCCAGGTCGCCGGTGCAGATGGCATCGAACTCCTGCGGCTGGGTGTTGGTATCAGTGAGGTAGCGCAGGAGCGTTGCCGCCGCAGCCGGAGCCATGGCGGCCCCCATGTTGTTGATGTCCCGGATGCCCAGATCCTGCACCCGGCCAAAGGTCACGGCCCGGATGCCAACCCCCTGCCCGGCGGGGCGGAGCAGGCAGGCCCCTGCCGCCGTGGCAGTCCATTGGGCGGTGGGGGTGCGCACGGCTCCGTAGGAAAGCGGGGTGCGGAACTGCCGCTCGGCGGTGCAGAAGTGGCTGGAGGTCATGGCCAGCAGGCCGTCTGCCATTCCGGCGCTGCACAGGCAGGCCCCAACGCCCAGCGCCTCGGCCATGGTGCTGCAGGCCCCGAACAGCCCCGCAAAGGGCAGGCCCAGCGCCCGGGCCGCATAGCCCGAAGCCGTGCACTGGGCCTGCAGGTCTCCGGCCAGCAGGAGGCTCACATCCTTTTCGGTGGCGTGGGCTTTTTTCAGGCAGAGCCGCGCCGTCTGTAATTGCAGCTGCGTTTCAGCGGCCTCCCAGCTGGCCTGCCCGAGGCGGTTGTCACTGTGCAGCTCATCGAACTCTGCCGCCAGCGGGCTTTCGCCCTCCTTTTTGCCGCCGATGCAGGCGTGTGCGGCGATGACAGGCGGTTTTGGGAAGATCAGGGTGTCACCCCGGCGGGTCGCCATGAAAAAATCCCCCTTTCAGGGCTGTTTTTCTTTGGGATTTGTGCTATAATAGCGCTCGTGCGATATTCTGCTCCATCCGCTCTGCCGGAAAACTGCAATTTTTGCATCCCGGCAGGCGTATTGTAGACAGAGCGGTCAGCCGCCCAGCAGCCAGAGCACGCCGCCGTAGACCACAGCGGCCAGCGTGCCGTACACGATGACCGGCCCTGCAATGGTGAACATCTTGGCTCCGGTGCCGCAGACCCTGCCCTCGGGCTTGAACTCGATGGCGGCGCTGACCACGGCGTTGGCAAAGCCCGTGATGGGCACCAGCGAGCCTGCCCCGGCTTTGGCGGCAAGCTTCTGGTAGAGCCCCAGCGTGGTCAGCAGGGCCGACAACACGATGAGGGTGCAGCTGGTCAGGGTACCGGCAAGTTGGGCTTCCAGCCCCATGCCAAGATACCACCCGCGCAGCACCTCGCCCAGCAGGCAGATGCCGCCGCCCACGCAGAAGGCCCACAGGCAGTCGGAGCCCAGAGGGGAGCGGGGGCCGACCTGTTTCACCCGCCGTGCGTATTCTTCCGCTGTCATCTTCATGGCTGTCACCTCGGGTTTAGGATGCCCCCGGAGAAACATAATATACAGAAAACGAACCGAGAAAGAAGGTCTCTTATGAATCAGCAGCAACCCATCCACCGCCGCCGCCTGACCCGGGCAGAGATCCGGCGGCGGCGACGCAACCGCGCCATCCGCCGCATCGCCGGGCTGACCCTTGTGGTCTGCGTGGCCGTGGGCGGTGTGTCCTTCCTGCTTTCCCGCCGCAAGGCCCCGGTGCCCACGGCAGATGCCGCCGGGAGCGCCGCCAATAGTGCGGCCAGCAGCCTGCCGTTGGCTGCGCCGAGCAGCAAGGTGGAGAGCAGTGCCGTGAGCGGAGCCGCCGCCGAGAGCGTGGAGAGCCGGGACAACCTGCTGGGCCTGACTGCCGCCGAGGCGAAGGCCATGCTGGCCGACCCGCTGATGATCCTTGTGAACCACACCAATAAGATGCCGGAAAACTACACCTTTGAGACCGCCGAGTGCGGCTCCAAGACCGCAGTGAACAAGACCCTGCAGACCGTGGCCTGCAATGCCTTTCTGGAGCTGCAGAAGGCTGCTGCTGCGGAGAACGTGACCGTCTGGATGCAGAGCGGCTACCGCAGCGTGTCCTACCAGACCAATCTCTACGAGAAAAAGACCAACTATTATAAGCAGCAGGGCTATGACGATGCAAAGGCGAAGGAAATGGCTGCTGCCATCGTCAACCCGCCGGGCTACTCCGAGCACAACTGCGGCCTGGCCGCCGACCTGAACAGCCCGGAGCACACCGGCCTGGACGAGGGTTTTGAAAACACGGCCGCGTTCCGCTGGCTGTGTGAGCACGCCGCCGAGTATGGCTTTATCCTGCGTTACCCCCAGGACGCCGAGGACACCACGGAGATCATCTACGAGCCCTGGCACTGGCGGTATGTGGGCGTGGAGAACGCCGCTAAGATCAACGCCAGCGGCCTGTGCTTTGAGGACTATATCGCCGCCCTGCAGCAGATCGCGGGCTGAGCGGCAAAGCACTGGTGAAGAAACCGTAAAATCTTCTGCCTGCCGTTTGCAATTCGGGCTTTGATATGGTAAGATAACAATGGTTCGTTGTCGGAAACTCTTCCGCGTGGGCGAACCGGTGTAAAACAGATAAAAGAGGGAATAATCCATGAAACTTCGTGCTAAAATCATTCTGACTGCTGCTTCTCTGGCCCTGAGCTGTGCTCTGCTGGCCGGCTGCGGTTCTTCTTCCAGTTCTACCGCTTCTTCTGCCGCGTCCTCTGAGCCTGCCTCCACTGTGCTGAGCCAGGCCTCCAGCATCCCGCTGGGCGAGGACAACAGCACCGATGCCCTGAACGCACCGTTCGAGACCCTGCTGGATGCCAACCCCATCTCCAACCAGTTTGAGATCGCTGCCATGAACATTGAGTACGATTTCAACCTGCCCGCTGAGGATGTGGTGAGCTACAAGGGCGTGAAGAGCAACGACAACGGCGATGCCGGTATGGTGCTGGTCGTGGAAGCTGCTGACGGCAAGGCTGAGGAGGTTGCAAACCAGCTGACTGCTTACCAGCAGGATCAGGTGGCGTTCTACGGCAACTACGCTGAGTTCGCACAGGCCCAGGAAAATGTGGAGAATGCCGTGATCGCCTTCAAGGACAACACCGTGGTCATGGTCATCGCTTCCAACGAGTGCACTGCCGATCTGGACAGCGCGGTGGACAGCGCACTGGGAGAGTAAAATAAAACTGAATGGGGCTGCTGCAGGCCCTCTCCGTCAATGCTCCGCACTGCCGCTTCTCCCAAAGGGAGAGCTGACGAGCGCAGCGAGTGTGAGAGGGCATTTGCAGCAGCTCTTTTTTTAAAAGGAGGTCGAAGCCTTGGTCTTCAGCACCATCATTTTTTTTGTTCCGGTTTCTTCCCATCACGCTGGCGCTGTATTACCTTGCGCCCGCAAAGCTCAAGAATACGGTGCTCTTTGTGTGCAGCCTGGTGTTCTACTGCTGGGGTGAGGTCCGGTTCTTCCCGGTCATGCTGGCCCTGATCCTCATCAACTATCTCTGCGGCCTGGGGCTGGAAGCGTTTGACGCAAAGCCCGGCGTGCGCAAGGTGCTGCTGCTGGTCGCCCTTGCAGCCAGCCTGGGGATGCTGTTCTACTTCAAGTACGCAAACTTTGTCCTGCGCAGCATCAACAGCCTGCTGGGCACCGGATTTGCGGCCATTCAGGGCATCAGCGTCCTGCCGCTGGGCATCAGCTTTTATACCTTCCAGACCCTTTCCTACACCATTGATGTCTACCGCCGGGAGGTAAAGACTGAGCACAACATCATCGACTTCGGCGCTTATGTTGTCATGTTCCCCCAGCTCATCGCGGGCCCCATCGTCAAGTATCGGGATGTCTCGGCCCAGCTGCACGTTTACAAGCATCGTTACAGCTTGCAGCAGATCGAGGAAGGCATGACCCTGTTCACCTTCGGCCTGGCAAAAAAGTCCTGCTGGCCGACGCCATCGGTGCGCTCTGGACAGACATCATCGGCGTGGCGGACAGCCCCTCTACCACCTTCGTGGGCCTCGCCAATGCTTCCACCCCGCTGGTCTGGCTGGGCGTCATCGCCTACTCGCTCCAGCTCTACTTTGACTTTTCCGGCTACTCCATGATGGGCATCGGCATGGGCAAGATGCTGGGCTTTGATTTCCCCCAGAACTTCAACTTCCCCTATATCTCCCGCTCCATCACCGAGTTCTGGCGGCGCTGGCACATGACCCTTTCCGGCTGGTTCCGCGAGTATGTCTATATCCCGCTGGGCGGCAACCGCAAGGGCCTGAAGCGGCAGATCTTCAACCTGTTCGTGGTGGAGCTGCTCACCGGCATCTGGCACGGCGCGAACTGGAACTTTATCTGCTGGGGCCTGTACTACTTTGTGCTGCTGGCCATCGAAAAGCTGTTCCTGCTCAAGTATCTGGAAAAAGGCAGGATCTGGCCCCACATCTACACCATGTTCCTTGTGGTGGTGGGCTGGGCCATGTTTGTGGGCAACGAGGCCGGGGTGGGCTTCGGGCTGCTGTTCCGCAAGCTCTTCCTCCCCTCGGGCGGCGCGTCTCCGGTCTACTTCCTGCGCAACTACGGTGTGCTGCTGGCGGTCAGCATCCTGTGCTGCACCCCGCTCATTGAGAAGCTCTGGAACGCCCTGCGCAAACACACCGTGACCCGTGTGGCGGCGGTGCTGGTGCTGCTGGTGCTCTCTACGGCGTATGTGGTGGGCAGCACCAACAGCCCGTTCCTGTATTTCAACTTCTGAGGAGGGGACCTGAATGGACAAGCATACAAAGAAAACTCCCTCTCTGTTCCAGTATCCGGTGCTGGTGGCCTTCGGGCTGTTCTTTATCGGGCTGTTCGTGCTGGATATGGCCACGCCGGACCGGGCCTACAGTGAACTGGAAAACACCACCCTGACCCAGCGGCCCAGGCTGACCGCCGTTTCCGCCGACGGGCTGAACAACTACTTCACCAGCTACACCCGATACGTCAAGGATCAGGTATTTGGCCGCGACCAGTGGATCAGCCTGCAGAGCGCGGCGGAGACCACCCTCTTCCAAAAGACCCAGAGCGGCGGCATCCTGCTGGGCCGGGAGCACATGATGTTCGCCCGGCATTACAGCATCCTGAAAAATGAGGAAAAGGGGATGGCCAAGAACCTTGCCGCCGTCCAGAGCCTTGCCCAGCGCTACCCGGGCAGGGTGAACCTCATGCTGGTGCCGTCGGCCTCGGTGGTCTACCCTGAGAATGTCCCGGCGGGGGCACCCCAGATCGATGAGAAGGGCATTCTGGAAGGCGTTGCCGCACAGGGAGGAGGCCTACGGGCGGTTCATTGATGTCCTGCCCGCCCTGACGGAGCACAAAGAGGAATACCTCTACTACCGCACCGACCACCACTGGACGACGCTGGGGGCCTACTACGCCTACCAGCAGTTCTGCGAGACGCTGGGCCTGACCCCCTTTGACCGGGATGCCCACACGGCCGAGACCTGTGAGGACTTCTACGGCACCCACTACTCCAAGGCCCGCACCTGGAATGCCGAACCCGACACCATTACCTGGTACGACCTGCAGAACAGCCTGACGGTCTGGAACGTCACCGGCCCGGGCCAGCCCACCGAGGGCACCACCACCGGCCTGTACGATCTGGACAAGCTGGAGGTGTATGATAAGTACGCCATGTTCCTCCACGGCAACAACGGCCTGAGCCGGGTGGAGGGCGACGGCGAGGGAAAGATCCTCGTCATCAAGGACAGCTACGCCAACTGCTTTGTGCCCTACCTGACAGCCAACTATGCGGCCATCGACGTGGTGGATTTCCGCAACTATAACTACGGGCTGGACCAGCTCATCGCGGACAACGACTACGACCAGATCCTTGTGCTGTACAGCTATGCCAGCTTTACCACCGACCCGTATCTCTACCGTGCTGGCGTGGCAGGCTGAGTGGAAAATTATTGCAGTGCTTTTCACCAAACTTTCGTTTGTTTTTTCATGCGACTTTCCGATTTTTGATGGTTTTTCACAAAATCCATTGCATGAAACTGTGTGATGTAGTAATATAAGGCTGGAAACCAGATGGTAAATTGGGAAAGAACACCATCGGTTCAAGCTGCTCAAAAAAGGAGTATGAGACCTATGAACAAGAACATGAATCTGCCTGCTGAATACGCAGTGCTTTCCGAAGAAGAGATGACCTATACCCAGGGCGGTTCCGATATTGGCGGATTTGCAACCACTGCCGCAACGGTCGTAGGTGCTGTGGTGCTGGCCTCCAGCTATATCTGGGGCATTTCCGCTTCCAAGGACTGGCTGAACAAGAAGAGCAACCGTGAGGGCAACCTCTTCACCGTTCTGGGCCGTGCCGCAGATGCTGTCGGCGAGGATATGTCCAAGTCCGCAGCCAACTTTGTCCGGGATGCCGTTTCCAGCACCATGGTGGTGGCTCTGGCTCCCCTGAGCGCTGTTCTGCTGATCCTGTAAGCCGGGATAGTGGGATACCGGGTCTGTTTTCTGTAACCTGCGGTGTACGATGCACCGTGCAATAAATGCTTTTGTAAAGGAGTATTATTATGGAAAAGAAGCTCATGCTGCCCGCGAACTACAACGTGATGAACGAAGAAGAAATGACCTATACCAGCGGCGGCGACGGTTTTACCGCTCCGTTTGCTGTGGGTTGGACGATTGGCGCAGTCATTTCTGTTGCAAACCTGATCTGGGGTCTGGATCAGACCCGTACCTGGATCAAGAACAACAAGAAGAACGGCGAGAATATCACCGATCTGGCAGCAAAGGGCATCAATGCCGCTGCTGATTACATGGGTAAGTCCATCGGCAATGCGATCGTTGGCGTTTACACCGCTCTGAACCTGACCGGCTGGTGGCCTGTTACCGCGATCGCCTGGGTCACGGCCTGATCGTTCTGACCAGACAGCCCGGAGAACTCCAAAGAATAACACAGGGCGGCGGCTCTCCCCAAGCGGGCGGGCCGCCGCCTTTTTTGTTCACAGATTGTTTCTGGAAAAATCCTGTCGTTTGGGGTATACTAGAGCCATAAGTAAGAATCACTCCTTCTTTTGAGGGAACTGACCGCCCCCGCAGAGGGTGCGGATAAAAAATGGAGGGAACCAATATGGCTGTTGTTACCATTACCAAAGAGAATTTTGAAGCCGAGGTGCTGCACAGCACAAAGCCTGTTCTGCTGGACTTCTGGGCCACCTGGTGCGGTCCCTGCCGGATGCTGAGCCCCATCGTGGACGAGGTGGCCGAGGAGCGCACCGATGTCAAGGTGGGCAAGGTCAATGTGGATGAACAGCCCGAGCTGGCCTCCCAGTTCGGCGTGATGAGCATCCCCACCCTGCTGGTGTTCCGCGACGGCAAGCTGGCCAATCAGGCTGTGGGTGCCCGCCCCAAGGCCGGTGTGCTGGCGCTGCTGGGCTAAAAGAAAAAACGAGCTGTATGGCCGCTGCCTGTTTTCGAATGGGCGGCGGCCTTTTTGCACTTGACAATATGGCATATCTGCCATATACTGAAAGGGGAAAAGTGTAGGGAGGATTTTGAAATGGGACCGTTCGTGGTGGAATTTTATGAAACAAGAGATGGCCAGCGCCCTGCGGAAGATTTTTTGGATGAACTGGATATCAAAATGCGGAGCAAGCTGGTAATGACCCTGAAGGTTTTACAGGAACAGGGAAACCGTCTGAGGGAGCCATACAGCAAGCATCTGGATGATGGGATTTTTGAGATCCGCGGAAAAGTTGGAACGGATATTTCGCGGGTCATGTATTTCTTCTATTATGGGGGAAGGATCATTCTGACGAACGGCTTTATCAAAAAGACCCAGAAAACACCCAAGAGTGAAATTGAACGGGCAAAACAGTATCGGAAAGATTTTTTGGAAAGAGAGGGAGAATCAGATGAAAACACTGGATCTGTATTTGAATGAACAGCTGAAAAATGAGGAGTTCCGCAAGGAGTGGGAAGAAAACCAGCCGGAAATGGATATCATCCGGGCGATGGCAGATGCACGCATTTCTCAGAACCTGACCCAGAAGGAGCTGGCCGAACGCACCGGCATCAATCAGGCGGATATCAGCAAGCTGGAAAATGGAACACGCAACCCATCTTTGAAGCTGCTGAAGCGTCTGGCAGACGGAATGGGAATGGACCTGAAGCTTGTGTTCACACCCAAAGAGCCGCAGAATCTGAAGCTTGCAAAATAAGAAAGATGCCGGGTCGGTTTCCAATGCAGGAGACTGGCCCGGCCTTTTTTATCCCCGGTTTTCGCTCTCCATCATCTGTTTTGGCGCTGGGGTGAAATGATTTCGCCTTTCTGTACAAACGCACAGAAAAACGGTAAGATAGGGCTGAAAAGCTGTCACTTTCATACTTTACAACTTTATCTCGATAAAGTAAAATAAACAAAAGAAGTGGGAAATACGCAGAGAGGGAACGAGGAGATCGAGATGGAATTCAGTCTGGACAGTTTGCAGCCCAAGGAGCGGGCCTCCTTTGCGCTGCGCGCGCTGTACGAAGCGGCGGGCTGCCGCAAGTACCACATGGGCCGGTTTGAGGAGTACGGCCTGTATCAGGAGAACCGCAGCTTCCTCTCGTCGGAGCAGGTCATCACGTTTACCGACCTGGACGGCCGCCTGCTGGCCCTCAAGCCGGACGTGACCCTTTCCATTGCCAAAACGGCGCAGCCCGCCCCGGGCGAAACGCTGCGCTACTACTACCACGAGAACGTCTACCGCCCCTCGGCAGAGAGCCACACCTTCCAGGAGATCTCCCAGATGGGCCTTGAGATGCTGGGCGCGGTGGGGGAAGCACAGGTGCAGCAGGCGGTCCGGCTGGCAGCGCAAAGCCTGGCCCAGCTGGGGGCCGCGTGGGTGCTGGAGATCAGCCACATGGGCTATCTCTTCGGCCTGTTCGACGCGCTGGGCGTGCCGGAGGCCGCCCGCCCAGGCCTGCTGGAAAAGCTGCGGGAAAAGAATGCGCACGAGCTGCGCCGAGCCGCGCAGGCCGCCGGGCTGGATGCCGCCGGGGCCGATGCCCTGACCGGCCTGCTGGAGCTTTCCGGCAGCTGCGAGGAGACGCTGGCAAAGGCAGAGAGCGCTTGCCGCAACGACCGGATGCGCGCCGCCGCCGCTGAGCTGCGGGCACTGGCCAAAACGCTGGAGGCCTCCGGCGGGGCGGTCCGCCTTGACCTGAGCCTTGCCGGTGAGATGGAATACTACAACGGGCTGGTCTTTCAGGGCTATCTGCAGGGCCTGCCGCGGCCCCTGCTCAAGGGCGGCCGCTACGACCTGCTGATGCAGAAGTTCACCCCTGGGGCCGGGGCCATCGGCTTTGCGGTCTATCTGGACGAGCTGGACCGCCTGAGCGCCCCCACCCCGCCGGTGCAGAGGAACAGCACAGACCGGGTCATGCTGAATGTGGCCCTGCCCAAGGGCCGTCTGGGCGACAGGATGTATGACCTGCTGGCCCGCATCGGCTACAGCTGCACCGAGGACTACAACGCCACCCGAAAGCTGGTGGTGGAAAACCCTGCAGCGGGCATCCGCTACTTCCTTGTCAAGCCCAGCGATGTGGCCATCTACGTCGAGCACGGCGCGGCGGATGTGGGCATCGTGGGCAAGGATATCCTCACCGAGGCCTCTGCCGATGTCTACGAGCTGCTGGACACCGGCCTGGGCAAATGCCGGATGTGCGTGGCCGCCCCGGCGGATTACCAGGACGACCCCAGCCGCCCGGTGCGGGTGGCGACCAAATTCGTCAACATTGCAAAAAGCTACTACGCGTCCATGGGGCGGGACATCGACATCATCAAGCTGAACGGTTCCATTGAGCTGGCCCCCATCCTGGGCCTCTCGGACGTCATCGTGGATATCGTGGAGACCGGCACCACCCTGCGGGAGAACGGCCTGCGGGTGGTCACCGAGTTCATGCCCATTTCGGCCCGGTTCATTGCCAATAAGGCCAGCTACCAGTTCAAGCACAACGAGATGGATGCCATGCTGGAAGCGCTGCGCAAGACCTTGCAGGAGGAAACAAAATGATCAAGCTGTATAATTTTGATGAGCTCAGGCCCGAGGAGATCCTGAACCGGGACATCCGCGCGGAGAAAAACGTGGAGGATGTGGTGGACGGCATCATTGCCGAGGTCCGCGCCCGGGGCGATGAGGCGCTGAAGGAGTACGCGCTGAAATTTGACGGGGCAAAGATCGACGACCTGCAGGTGACGCAGGCGGAGATCGATGAGGCCTTTGCCAATATGGACCCCTATTTCCTTGAGACCCTGCGGGAGGCTGCCGCCAACATCGAGAGCTTCCACCGCCAGCAGGTGCACAAGAACTTCGTGGTGAACGATAAGCCCGGCATCGTGCTGGGCCAGAAGTATACCCCCATTGAAAAGGCGGGCGTGTATGTGCCCGGCGGCACGGCGGCCTATCCCTCCACCGTGCTGATGGATGTCATCCCGGCCAAGGTCGCGGGCGTGTCGGAGATCGTGATGACCACCCCCGCCGGAAAGGACGGCAGGGTGAATCCGGTCATCCTTGCCGCCGCCGCCACCGCCGGTGTGACCAAGATCTTCAAGACCGGCGGTGCACAGGCCGTGGCCGCGCTGGCCTACGGCACCCAGACCATCCCGGCGGTGGATAAGATCGTCGGCCCCGGCAACATCTACGTTGCCACCGCCAAGCGCAAAGTGTTCGGCAAGGTGGGCATTGATATGATCGCCGGCCCCAGCGAGATTCTGGTGCTGGCCGATGGCAGCTGCAACCCCGCCTGGGTGGCAGCTGACCTGCTGAGCCAGGCCGAGCATGACAAGCTGGCCAGCCCTGTTCTTGTCACCGACAGTCCGGCGCTGGCCAAGGCCGTGCAGGCCGAGCTGGAGGTTCAGATCCCCCAGCTGCCCCGTGCCGCCATTGCCCGGGCCAGCGTGGACGACAACGGCAAGATCATCGTCTGTGCGGACCTGCACAAGGCCATTGAGGCCTGCAACATCATTGCGCCGGAGCATCTGGAAGTCTGCGTGGAGGACCCCTTCGGTGTGCTGAACGAGATCAAGAACGCGGGCAGCATCTTCCTGGGCCGCAACGTGCCCGAGGCGCTGGGCGATTACTTTGCAGGCCCCAACCACACCCTGCCCACCAGCGGCACCGCCCGCTTCTCCAGCCCCCTGGGCGTGGACGATTTCGTCAAGAAGTCCAGCTTCCTTTACTACACCCGGGATGCGCTGGGCGAGGTTGCCCCCCGCATTGCCGATTTTGCCGAGCGGGAGGGCCTGCACGCCCATGCGAAGAGTGTGACGATAAGATATAAAGAGACGGATTAAACCTCTCAGTCACGCTTCGCGTGCCAGCTCCCCTAGTAGGGGAGCCATTGGCATAGCGGGAAAGTTTTTTGCAAATACGGAGGGCTGTATTTATGAGCCGTTATCTATCGCCCAAATTGGAATCTCTCACCCCCTACACCCCAGGGGAGCAGCCGCAGGACCAGCAATACATCAAGCTGAACACCAACGAAAGCCCCTATCTGCCCAGCCCGGCGGTGGTGGCGGCGGTGAGCGAGCACGAGGTGGAAAAGCTCCGTCTCTACTCCGACCCCGCCTGTGCCGACTTGCTGAAAACGGCGGCGGCGCACTTTGGCCTGCAGCCGGATCAGATCATGCCCGGCAACGGCAGCGACGAGAACCTCTTCTTCGCGCTGCGGGCTTTCTGCGACGAGAACCACCCGCCTGGCCTATGCCGACATCACCTATGGCTGCTACGGCGTCTGGTGCGGGCTGCTGCACATCCCCAGCCACATCATCCCGCTGAAAGAGGATTTCACCCTGGACCCCGCCGATTACTACGGCAGAAACGAGACCATCGTCATTGCCAACCCCAATGCCCCCACGGGTCTGGCCCTGCCCCGCGGTGCCATAGAGGGTATCCTGAAAGCCAACCCTAACAACGTGGTCATTGTGGACGAGGCCTATGTGGACTTTGGCGGCGAGAGCTGCGTGCCCCTCATCGACCGGTACGAGAACCTGCTGGTGGTGCAGACCTTCTCCAAATCCCGCCAGCTGGCCGGTGCCCGGCTGGGCCTGGCCATGGGCAGTGCAAAGCTCATCGCGGACCTGAACCGGGTCAAGTTCAGCCTGAACCCCTATAACATCAACCGCCTGACCCTGAAAGCAGGGCAGGCCGCGCTGGAAGATACCGTTTATTTTGAAAAGACCCGTGCCGCCATCGTGGACACCCGCACATGGACAAAACAGCAGCTGGAAGCCCGGGGCTTTGCGGTGCTGGACAGCCGCTCCAACTTCCTGTTTGCCTCTACACAAAAGAAAAACGGCGGCGAATTGTACCGGAAGTTGAAGGAAAAGGGCGTTCTGGTGCGCCACTTTGATGCCCCACGCATTGAAAACTGGCTGCGCATCACGATCGGCACGCCGGAGCAGATGCAGATCTTCCTGAACACCCTTGACAAAATAATGGAGGAATGACCCATGCGGGAAGTGACACTGGAACGCAACACCAACGAGACCCAGATCGAGCTGACCCTGAATCTGGACGGTGCAGGCCGCTATGAGGTGGACACCGGCTGTGGGTTCCTGAACCACATGCTGGAACTGTTTGCCCGCCATGGCCGGTTTGACCTGGTGCTCACCTGCCACGGGGATGTGGAGGTGGATTACCACCACACGGCTGAGGATATCGGCATTGCACTGGGGCAGGCCTTTGCCCGGGCGCTGGGCGAGATGCGGGGCATCCAGCGGTATGGCAGCTTCTACCTGCCCATGGATGAGGCGCTGGTGCTGTGCGCGGTAGACCTTTCGGGCCGGTGCACCCTGAACTGGGATGTCCACTGCAAGACCGAAAAGGTGGGCGATTTCGATGTGGAATGCGCCTCGGAGTTCTGGCTGGGCTTTGCCCGCAATGTGCCCGCTACGCTCCACTTTGTACAATTTGCAGGGCGAAAATACCCACCACATTCTCGAAGCCTGCTTCAAGGGGGCGGGCCACGCGCTGGCTGCGGCAGTCGCCATTGATGCCGCCCACCGGGACGAGATCCCCTCCACGAAAGGACTGCTGGTATGATCGCGATCATCGATTACGGCGTGGGCAACCTGTTCAGCCTGCGCTCCAGCCTGACGCATCTGGGGCTGGAGGCCGTTGTGACCGCCGATGCACAGACCATCCGCAAGGCTGACCGGCTCATCCTGCCGGGGGTGGGGGCCTTTGGCGATGCCATGGACAAGCTCTCGGCTACCGGTCTGGTGCCGGTCATCCGGGAGCAGGCGGCGCAAAAGCCCCTGCTGGGCATCTGCCTGGGAATGCAGCTGCTCTTTGAAAAGAGCTATGAGTACGGCGAGCACGAAGGCCTCGGCTTTGTCCAAGGCGAGGTCTGCCCGCTGGAGCCTGACCTGAAAGACAAAACCCTCAAGGTGCCGCAGATCGGCTGGAACGCCCTGCACATCGTACGGGATGACCCGCTTTTCCGATACATCCGTGAGGGTGAGTATGTCTATTACGTCCACAGCTACTACGGCAAAAATTGTACCGAGAGTACACTTGCTGTCAGCGATTACTCCATCCCGGTCACGGGCGTGGTGCGGGCGGGCAAGGTGTACGGCACGCAGTTCCACCCGGAGAAGAGCGGGGAGACGGGGCTGCGGATTTTGAAGGCGTTTGCAGAATTGTAAACTGGCTCGCCCTCTCAGTCAAGGCCTGGCGGCTTTGCGAAGCAAAGACGGAGCGGGTAAGGCCGCTAAAGGAGAAACTATGAATCTATTCCCAGCCATTGACCTGCGAGGCGGCAAAGTTGTCCGCCTGACGCAGGGAGATTATGACCGTATGACCGTTTACGGGGAGGACCCCTGCGCACAGGCCTGGCAGTTTGTGGAGGCCGGGGCCAGGTATCTCCACGTTGTGGATCTGGACGGCGCAAAGGACGGCACCCTTTCCAACTACGGATCCATTGCCGCGCTGGCAGAGCAGGGGGGCTTGTACATCGAGGTGGGCGGCGGCATCCGCACGGAGGAGCGCATTGAAAAATACCTTTCTTTGGGCGTGGATCGCTGCATCCTAGGCAGCGTGGCCGTGACGGATTTTGAGTTCACGGCCCGGATGCTGAAGCGCTACGGCGATCGGATCGCGGTGGGCGTGGACGCCAAAGATGGATTTGTTGCCATCCACGGGTGGAAGGAGGTCAGCGCCGAAAAGGGCGTGGACTTCTGCAAGCGGCTGGCAGATGCCGGATGCACGGCCATCATCTACACCGACATTGCCTGTGATGGTGCCATGCAGGGCACGAATCTGGCGCTGTACCGCCAGCTGGCGGCAGAGGTGCCGGGCGTGGCCTTCACGGCCAGCGGCGGCATCTCGTCGGAAGCAGAGCTGCTGGAACTGAAAAAGATGGGCACCGCTGCCGCGATCCTGGGCAAGAGCCTGTATACCGGGGCGCTGGATCTGAAACGTTGTGTAGAACTGGTGCAGAATGAAACGGAGGGGAACGAAAATGATCACAAAACGCATCATTCCCTGTCTGGATGTCCGGAATGGCCGGGTGGTCAAGGGCACCAACTTTGAGGGCATCAAGGATGTGGCCGACCCGGTGGAAATGGCCCGGCGCTACAACGCTGCCGGGGCCGACGAGCTGGTGTTCTACGACATCACCGCCAGCTTTGAGGGCCGCGCCCTCTTCACGGAGATCCTGACCCGGGTGGCAAGTGAGATCTTCATCCCGCTGACGGTAGGCGGCGGCATCAACACGCTGGAAGATTTTGACCGGGTGCTGAAATGCGGTGCCGATAAGGTCAGCGTCAACTCGGGCGCTCTGCGGGACCCCGGCCTCATCCCGGCGGCGGCCCGGAAATACGGCGACCAGTGCGTGGTGCTCTCGGCAGACGTCAAGCGGGTGGACGGCCAGTTCCGCGTTTTTGCCAAGGGCGGGCGCGAGGATACGGGCCGGGACGCGCTGGACTGGATCAGCTGGTGCGTGGACGCACGGCGTGGGGGAGATCTGCCTGAACAGCATTGACACCGATGGTGTCCGCACCGGCTTCGATCTTGAGATGCTGGACGCGGTCGCTGCCCGGGTGAATGTGCCCATCATCGCCAGCGGCGGCGCGGGCAAAAAGGAAGATTTCCTTGAGCTGTTCCACCACAAGGGCATCGACGCGGGCCTTGCGGCGGGCATTTTCCACCAGAAACTGCTGACCATCCACGATCTGAAAACCTATCTGAATGAAAATGGTGTCGAAATGCGGCTGTAAGCTCTTGCGTTTCGGGCAACTTTAGGATAAACTGTAAGTATCCCCTTTGGGGAGGGAGTATTGACCATGGAACTGAAATTTGATGAAAAGGGCCTCATTCCTGCCATCGTGCAGGATCACTACACCAAAGAGGTGCTCACCCTTGCCTACATGAACGCCGAGACGCTGGCACTGACCATTGCCGAGGGGCGTACGGTGTTCTGGAGCCGGAGCCGTCAGGAGATCTGGCGCAAGGGCGATACCAGCGGCAATGTCCAGCATGTGGTGTCCATCACTGCAGACTGCGACAAGGACGCACTGGTGGTGGAGGTGGTCAAGTACGGCCCTGCCTGCCATACCGGTGCTGAAAGCTGCTTCTTCAACGAAGTGTATGTCTCGCCGGAGCTCAAGCAGTTCAGCTGGCAGGGGCTTTACGAACTCATCCAGGGCCGCAGGGATCATCCCCAGGAAGGCAGCTACACCACCTACCTGTTCGAGAAGGGCAAGGAGAAGATCCTGAAAAAGGTGGGCGAGGAGTGCACCGAGGTCATCATTGCGGGCGAAAAAGAGGACAACGCCGAGACCATCTATGAGATCAGCGACCTGGCTTACCATGTGCTGGTACTGATGGTGCAGGCGGGCATCACGGTGGAGGATATCACCCGTGAGCTGGAAAAACGACACGTCATTGACCACAAGGTCAAACAGGAAAGGATGCAGTGATTTAGTTATGGCAGATTATAAGAAGTCCAGTGTTCATTGCCACTCGACGATGTGCGATGGCAAAAATACCTTGCAGGAAATGGCCAGTGCCGCCTGTGCACAGGGCCTGACGACCCTGGGCTTCTCCGGCCATAGCTACACCCAGCGCGACCGCGAGTACTGCATGAGCCCCAGCCGCACCGCCCAGTACAAGGCCACCATTGCAAAGCTCAAGGCAGAGTATAAGGGCAAGGTGGACATCCTCTGCGGCATCGAGTGGGACAGCCTGAGCGAGGACAAGCCCGAGAACTACGATTACTGGATCGGTGCGGCTCATCACCTGTACGGCAAGAACACCGGCAAGTACTACGAGATCGACTTCCGCCCGCAGGATCTGCACGACTGCATCTTTGATGATTTCGACGGTGACCCGCTGGCCGCGGTGGAGGCCTACTTTGCAGAGGTGGAGAAGGTTGCCGCCAAGGGACCGGACATTCTGGCCCACATCGACCTCATCAAGAAGCTGAACGGCGAGGGTGAGTTCTTTGATGAAGAGGCTCCCCGCTACCGGGCCGCTGCCCTCAAAGCCCTGAGCGCAGCCAAAGAGCACAACTGCCTGCTGGAAGTGAACACCGGCGGCGTTTACCGCGGCTACCGCAAGGACTTCTACCCCAGTGCATGGATGCTGGAGGAGTGGAACAAGATGGGTGGCAAGGTCATCATCACCTCCGACTCCCACGATGTTTCCAGCCTGACCTTCGGCTTTGAGGAAGCTGCCGCCGCCATCAAGGCAGCCGGTTCACCAGCGTGGAGGTGCTGACCGGCCACGGCTTTGAGACCCAGGAGCTGTAAAAGAAAAATAAAGCACAACCCTCTCCGTTTTTGCTGCGCAATGCCGGGGAGGGTTGTTTTCCGTAAACTGTGAGGAACCTTATGACCCAAACTGCGAAAAAATCCCCCTTCAGCATGAATGTGGACCTGATGCACGGGCCCATTTTCAAAAACCTGCTGCTGTTCATGCTGCCCATCTTCATCTCCAACCTGTTCCAGCAGCTCTATAACACCGTGGACACCATGATCGTGGGCAATGTGCTGGGCGATACCGCCCTTGCCGCCATTGGCTCCTGCGGCTCGATCTACGAGCTTCTGGTCGGTTTTGGCCTCGGTATCGGCAACGGCCTTGCAATCGTTGCAGCGCGCTCCTACGGGGCGCAGGATCACGATCTGCTCAAAAAGACCGTGGCAGGCTCACTGGTCATCGGTCTGGTGGCTTCCCTTTGCATTACGCTGGCGGGTGTGCTGGGCCTGCACCCGCTGCTCCTTATGCTGGACACCCCGGCGGAGATCCTGGACGATGCGTACCGCTACATTTTGACCATCGATCTGGGCGTGCTGGTCATGTTTGCCTATAACCTCTGCGCAGGCCTGCTGCGCGCCATCGGCAACAGCTTCATGCCGCTGGTGTTTCTGCTGATCTCCTCGGGCCTGAATGTGGTGCTGGATCTCCTGTTCATTGCAAGAATGGGCATGGGGGTGCAGGGGGCGGCTGTGGCAACGGTCATCTCGCAGGGCGTTTCGGTGGTGCTCTGCATCCTGTACATCTTCCTCAGAGTGAAGATCCTGCTTCCGGAAAAACAGCATTTCAGGGTGGGCAGCCACCTTTACTGGGAGCTGTTCAGCCAGAGCATCTCCATGGGCCTCATGAGCAGCATCGTCTCGGCAGGCTCTGTCGTTTTGCAGTACGGCATCAACGGCCTCGGTACGCTGGTCATCGCGGGCCACACCGCGGCCCGGAAGCTGTTCTCCTTTACCAGCATGCCGGTCATGGCCATGGCATCGGCATGCTCCACGTTTGTTTCCCAGAACTGCGGCGCAAACCAGCCGGAGCGTGTCCGCAAGGGCATGAAGGAGATCGCCCTGTACAGCGTGGCGGTGGCCGTGCTGGCGGTCCTTCTGATGCAGCTGGGCGCGGAGTGGATGGTGCGGCTCATCTCTGGCTCCAACGAGCCGGTGGTGCTGGAAAACGGCGCACGGTATCTGGTCTGGAACGCACCGTTCTATGCCGTGCTGGGGGTGCTGCTGTGCACCCGCTACGCTCTGCAGAGCCTGGGCCAGAAGGTCCTGCCCCTCTTCTCCAGTGTCATCGAGCTGGTGGGCAAGGTGGTGTTCGTGCTCTTCTTCATCCCGAAGTTTGCCTATAATGCCGTCATCCTCTGTGAGCCCATCATCTGGTGCTTCATGGCGGCGTACCTCGTGCTGGTCTACCTGCACGACCCGTTTGTGTTCCCGAAAAAAGCAGAATAAGGAAAAGACCCGGCTGTCATCGGCAGCCGGGTCTTTGTGTCTGCGGGAAGTGAATGAAACGATCGGGCAAGGAGGCTTACAGTGCCGAATAGCCGAAGCTGTTGACCAGTGCATCGATATGCTGGCCCGCCTTGCACATGGGGCACTCGCGGGAATCGAAGCTGGCGTAATCGGGCAGGTTGGAGGGGTCAAAAATAGAGGTGACCGGGATGCCCAGGCACTCGGTGGCGGTGGCGAAGATGGCGCTCAGGCCCGCCACGGTGCCGCCGTAGTAGTTGATCGCCTCGATGGCCGCCTGCACGGTGTAGCCGGTGGTGATGGAGGCCGACAGGATGAGGACATGCTTGCCCCTGACCATCGGGGCGAGATTGTCGCGCAGGATGATCTGGCTGCCGCTGGTGTACTCGGGGGTGATGACGTAGATGGTCTGGTGGGCGTTCATGTTGGCAAAGCCGTCTTTGGTCAGCTCGTTGGCCAGACAGGTGCCGATGACCTGTGTGCCGTCCAGGCAGAGGACGGTATCCACGATGGTGTTGTGTTGGTAGGCAGCCACCAGCTCTTTTGCCACGGCCTTTGCCTCGGAAAGGCGGGACTTCTGGGTGGTGACATCGATATAGTAATTGATGTGGCTGTGGCTGGTTGCGAAATGGCCCTTTGCCACACGCAGGAACAGATTGCTCTTGTTGGTGGGAAGCTTTACCATGTTGATCATAACTGCAACACTCCTGTTCTGTCAAACTACGGCCCATGGCCTTTTTGAGCGGAAACACAAACAGCGCGGCGGCCCCTGCCGCTGCGCTCCCCTTCTTTTCCATGAACCTATGGTATCAGAAAATGCGGGTGTGCACAAGATACAGAATTGCTGAAAATTTAAAGAAAAATTGAGACACTTTGCCAGTGAAACGGCGCAAAAAAGCCGCCCGGCTTTCCCGGACGGCTCAGAATGCAGTGAAAAGGGGACATTACTCCACGGTAACGAACTTCCAGTTTACAGAATACTCTGCGTAAACGGGATCGGGTGTATAGGTCAGGAGCACGACATCGCCCTTGGCCAGCGAAGGCAGATCGGAGACGGTGACATTGCCGGAGACGGAGGAACCCTTCTTCAGGTTGGTCTCACGCAGGGAGTTATCAACAACCAGATCGGTGCCGATGTACTTCTTCACGGTCTTACCATCCGCACTGGTGAACGTGACTTTGAAGTTGCCGGGATTGACGGGCAGCGCATTGGTGCGGCCATTGGTGATCTTCAGGGGGAAGACAAAGCTGGTAGCGCCCACCTTGGGAGCATCCAGAACGAACTTCTTGTCCTTATCAGAATAAGTGCCCAGATCGGTCTGGATCTGCAGAATGGTCAGAGTGCCGGCACCATCACGAACCAGATTGTAGCTGTCGCCCGTGGACTCACAACTGGTAAAGAGGCTGGCACCCACAACGGCCACAGCTGCAACAGCGGAGTATTTCAGGAAAGAGCGGCGAGAAAATGCTAACGACATAATCGTTCCTCCTTATAATGTGCAAAGCGCACGAAAATGCCAAAAGGCTCTGCCTATACAATAGGCGAAACGGGGGCGAATGTCAATGGTTTTCACAAATATTTTGTGAAATTTTCCCACCGCCGCCGTGCAAATCATACGAAATTTCGTCCTGCTTGATCAGGCTTTGGTCAGGTCAGAGGCGTTGATGGTGAAGTTCAGGGTCTTGCCGGAAACAAAGGTCGGGGTGTAGGTCACACCGATCTGCTGCCAGGTGGTGGGCACCATGCAGACCAGCTCAATGTAGCCTGCACCCTGCGGGGGAATGGCAGAGGCTGTGGTAAAGCTCTCGGTGGTGCTGTCGTACAGCTGGACATAAGCGCCGCCCTCGGTTGCCTGACCGTCGCAGGTGAAGGAGAAGTCGGTGGTGGAAGCGGACAGAGCGTGGAAGTAACCGGCAGTGTTGGCAGCGATCTGCTCCGGGGTATCCAGAGGATAGGCCTCGCCGATCTCCAGAATGTTCTGTGCGCCGATGGCAAAGGTGTCGCGGCTGGAACGGTTTGCAGAGGTGATCAGCATGGCAATGTACTCATAGCCCTCGGCATCGGGGGCACTTGCCAGAGTAAAGACGCTGGTCAGCTGGACCGCCAGATTGTTCCAGTTGCTGATCTTATCGCCGACCTTGACCTCGATGGAAGAGTTATCGCCGGCCTGGCAGCCGCCCAGCACAGCAGCAGCGCCCAGAGCAGCGGCAGAAGCACCGGTGACCTTGAGGAAGGTGCGGCGGGAAATCTTGTTCGACATAAAGCTTGCCTCCTTAATCAATGGCAGAAATCTTTTTCTTCGCTGATTCGTTTATAGCATTTTTTACCGGAAATTGCAAGGCCCTGGGCACAGAATTAACAGGAGTTTCACACAGAAGCTCACTGGTTGGGGTCCAGGCCGCGCACATGGGTCTCGCTGGTCTTGACCAGATTCAGCAGGCTGGGGGTGTACAGCGGGTATTCCCGGGTCAGGCTCTCGGTGGTCATGGCAAGGCAGGAGGGGTCCTTCACGCCCTCGGCACCGTTCAGGTCCTCACCGGCCAGCAGGTCCTCCACGTTGCTCTCACTCATCCGCATCACGGCATCGGAGTAGCCGGGCCAGCGGCGGGCCTCCACGCTGAACAGGCTCTGGGCGTTGTGGGGCTCGGCGGAGTAGAGCAGGCGGAACATCTTGGCCACGGCCATCATCAGGTAGGTGCTCACCTCGGTGGTCAGGGCCTTGCTGTGGCACTGGCCGATCTTGGCGTACAGCACATTCAGGCTGTTGGAGATCAGCTTTTTGTTCATGGTGGGCAGAACGCTGCCATGGTAGACGTTGTCCTTCATCTTATCGGGGTTGGGCAGGTCATCGGCGTTCAGCATCATGCCGTTGCGCTCAGCCGAGCGGCCCAGCAGGTAATCGCAGGACACATTATAGTAATCCGCTACCCGGACAACAAAGTCCAGACCGCACTCGCGGATGCCCTTTTCGTAGTGGGAGAGCAGTGCCTGGGACACCCCAAGGTCCTCTGCGGCCTGCTTCTGGGTGATGCCGCGCTCCTTGCGCAGCAGCTTGATGATACGGTTGAATTCCATGATTTTGGACTCCTCAGTAGTGGAAATTGAACTTCTTTGAGTTTTGGTTTACAACATGTTGATTATACACAGTGGAAAACCAAAAGTAAAGCAAGAAAAGTGACGGAAATTCTCGTCGTTTTTCGTCATTTTTGTCAAAAGGCTTGCCCCGGATACCATATCTATGCTAAACTAAAGACAATCAACGCATATTTTGTGGCGCACGGCCCGGGCAGGATGCCCACTGCCGGTGCGAAATTTTACAGCAAAGAGGAACTCTTTGCCAGATAGAGGTGTTTTTCCATGAAAACGTTCAAACTTCATCTCATCCGCCACGGCATGACGGCCGGTAATCTGCAGGGCCTGTACATCGGCAGCGGTACGGACATCCCCCTGTGTGATGAGGGACGCGCCCAGCTGAAGGAGCTGAAGGAGCGGTTCGAGTATCCGCAGGTGGACACGGTGTTCTCCTCCCCGCTGGTGCGCGCTGTAGAGACAGCGAACATTCTGTTCCCCAATGCAGGCCACCAGTTCACAGTGCACGACCTGCGGGAAGCGGGCTTTGGCGTGTTTGAGAACCGCCCCGTGAAGGATCTGGTCAAGGAAGAGGATTTCAAGAAGTGGATCACCCCCGGCTCCGGCTTTGTGCCGGAGGGGGCTGAACCCACCGAGCAGTTCCACGCCCGCTGCGCCGAGACCCTGCTCAAGCTGTTTGAGTATATGATCCGGATGGATGTGACCGAGGCTGCCTGCGTGACCCATGGCGGCGTGATCATGAGTATGCTGAGCCAGCGCGCGCTGCCCTCCCGCCACCCGGAACAGTGGATGGCCGACCCCGGCTGCGGCTATACCGTCCAGACCGACGTGCAGCTCTGGATGCGCGACCGCCTGGTGGAGGCCATCGACATCGTGCCCTTTGGTTACGCCGATACCCTGCGCGGGCAGGCAGAAGCCGAGGAAAACGAGGCATTTGAGTAAGAATCTTTGCCGCGCCGCTCTGAAAATATCCAAAACACGTAAAAACGCGGAAGAACAGGTAAAATTCCGGGCAAATCTCTTGACAGAAAGCCAGGAATTTACTATTGTATAAAGAGAACTTATTTTCCCGTTAGGAGGAATCCCCGATGTCACAATCCCTGTCCCGCCGCTTGTTCCTGAAATATGCCGGTTCCGGCGCAGTCAGTCTGGCTGCCGCCCTGCTCACCGGTGTTTCGAGCGCGGCTCTGGCCCCCTGCTATGAGGGTGAACCTGCTCTGCTGGACGGCAAGGCGGCGGTGGAGCTGCTGGGCTATGCGCCCGCCCCGGGGCTGGGCGGCACGCTGGTCTACCTCTCGGTGGAGAACCTCTCGGCCCGGCCGCTGGCTGTGGGGGCCAGCTACCTGCAGAGCCGCGGGCTGGACAGCAGGAATGCCCTGTACAGCCTGGGCACCGGCCTGACTGCCCTGTGTGATGGCAGACAGGTGCGGGTGGGCAGCTTTGCAGCGCCCCTCTATGGTGAGAATGCGGCAGATGCCTCTGCCTTTACCCTGAATCTTTCCGCAGGGCGCGGGGCGATGCTCCACTGCTTCTGCGAGACCCCGGCGGACTGGCAGACGCTGGAGCTGATCTATCAGCCTGACTTTGCCGCAGGCCAGACCGTCCATTTTGTGGTGCGCCGGGATGCCGATGAAGTCCATCTGGGCGCGGTGCCTGCCACCCTTGCCGAGGTGGGCAGCGTGGTCGATCTGTAAGAAAGCGTAAAAAGAGACGGTTCTGCATCAGATTGCAGGACCGTCTCTTTTGCTTAAAACAGGTTTTCCCCGGTGGAGTTCTGCACGGTGAGCTCCTGCCCGGTCAGGCTGGACACCAGCGCCAGATAGCTGCGGCCTGCCGTCAGGGTCAGGGGGCGGCCGTTGGAATCATACAGGAAGAAGGTGGTCTCGCTGCCCTGCGTCCAGGTGATGTTCCACAGGTGGCCCTCGTTGAGCCAGACCCCGCCGCCCATGGTCAGATCGTAATCCAGCGTCACACCATCGTCACGCAGGGTGGATGCACTGAACAGAATGAGCAGGTTGTCGAAATCTGTCTGCTGGCCGTTGTTGGCATCCAGCTGCGGTGTGCCGTCTGCGTGGAGCATCCGGTAGGTCTTGCTGTCGGCATCGTAGGTGAAGCCGGTGGCGTTCTGCGCGTCAAACTGGACCCGGACACTCATTGCGTCCGAAGCATCTGCATCGGGCAGTTTGCCGCTTTCCTGCATGGGCAGCAGACCCGGCACGGAGAGGAGGGTTCCGCTCTCGCTGTCGGAGCTGCTGGAAGAGGTGTCCGTGACGCGGGATTCTGTCAGGGCCGGGGAGATGTTCAGGCTGCCCAGCACACCCGAAAGTGCTGCACCGCTGGTATGCCACAGCGGGACATTCTGCCAATCGGTCTCACAGGAAAAGGCATTGGTGCCCACCTCCAGCGCGTCTACCGCGCGCAGAGAGTAGTAATCAAGGTAGTTCTGGTCAAACTGTCCGCCGCCCCGCTGTACCGGCAGTACCTGCTGGCCCACCAGCAGCCGCCAGTAAAGGTCCTGCCCGGCAGAGACAGGCCCGACCTGCGGCACAGCCCCCACGGCAGGGTAGACCAGGCAGAGCCTGGTGGACTGCTGCTGTGCGGTCAGGGCTTCCAGCACCAGCGAGGCTGTGGAAAGCCCCCACTGAGTGATGCTGGAGGCTGCGTTGTCAATGGTGATGGCGACGGGCCGCTGGCCCGGCCAGACAAGCTCCTGCCCGGTGAGCGGGTCAGTGGGACTTTCGGCGGGCTGGGAGCTGGGGCTGAGCGCACAGCCTGTCAGCAGTGCGGCGCTGAGCGCAAAACAGAGCAAAGCGCGCATCCAAAAGCGTTTCATCGGTTTCCCTCTTCTGCCCCGGAGGGCGGGTGATTTAGTAGCTGAAATTGCTCCACTCATCATTGTCCACCAGTGCAAGGTAGGTCTTGCCGCGGTTGAGGGTCATCTCCTCGCCGGTGTCGGTGTAGAGCTTGAGCGGGTGGGTGGGATGCGGCTTCTCCCAGCGGCCCACCTGCACGCCGCCTCGTGTGAAGAGGTACGCCTGCCCACCGGCCACATAGTTGACCGACTGGACATCGTGAGAATCGCCCGCATAGGCGGCGATATCGGCAAAGCAGACCACCACGTTGTCAAAGGTCAGCTGCTTGCCGGTCAGCTCGTCCACCGTGTTCTCATAGGCTTTTTTGGAGCGGTTGTACATTTCCAGCTTGTAGCTGCGGCCCCAGCTGTTGTAGGTCAGGCGGGTCCTGTAGCTCTCGGAGTGAGTGATGCTGATGGTTTTGGCCGCAGGGGCACCGGGAAGGTCATTGGAGGCTGCGGTGCGGTAGTCGGCAAAGTGGAAGAAAGGCGTTTCGTTGGCGTAGGTCAGGCCGATGCCGGCATTGCCGGCCGCCTGTCTGATCTCCTTGCCGGAGGTGAACTCGGTGTGCTCGTAGGCCACATCGCGGCCGCGGCTGTCACGGTGGGCAACGTGGGGATGGACCGGCGTGTTGAAGTAGCTCTTGCCGCCGATGTTCAGCCCAGAGTAGCCGTAGACGCTGACGAACTGGGTGCAGAAGATGCTCTCGCCGTCGTGGTAGTAGAGAATGTTCCAGGGCATGAGCAGCTGCAGGAACTGGTCGCGGCCGGAGCGCAGCGGCCCGACCTCCGGGATGCTGTCGGCGTCGCGGAACACGGCACACAGGCGGGTGATGCCGCCCTCCACCTTGCTCTCGATGAGCAGGTCGGCGCTGCCGATGCCCCGCTGGGGGCGGGCATTCTGGCGCTGGGAGTTGGCGATGTTGTTGACCATCACAGCCACCATCCGGCCGGTGCTCTTGCGGGCTTCGCCGGTCAGAGGGTCAGCGTCGTAGGCAGGCAGAAGGCTGAACGCAGAGCTTGCGGCTTCGCTGGACGCTGCCGAGGAGGCGGCTGCCTCACCGGCGGCTGCCTCACCGGCTGAGGCCGCAGAGGATGCAGCGGCCTCAGAAGAAGCGGAAGAGGATGCCGCCGAGCCGCAGAACAGGCTCTTCATCCAGTCGGGCAGGTCACCGCCCAGAATGGCACTGCCGGGGCTTGCAGAGCAGCCGGTGAGCGCCAGCAGCGCCGCCGTCAGCCCGGAATAGCGAAGTACGGACCGTCGAGAAATTTTCATGGAAAAAGCCCTCCTATCGGATCGGCTTGCCCGGCGCGGAAGTGCGCCCGGCAGGTCGGTTGCAGTTTTGTAATGAACTGCTTTGATTGTACTGGTTCTTGCCCGGTTTGTAAAGGGGCAGTTCGTGGCAAAATCTGCCCGATGACGGCTTTGGGAAAGTTTTTTGTGCAGAAAGCTTGCTTTTTGCCCGGGAGTATGGTAATATTATTCGGCAGTATCGTGTTATACTGCGCTTTATAATGTATGCGCTCGTAGCTCAGCCGGTAGAGCATCTGACTTTTAATCAGAGGGCCAGGGATTCGAGTTCCCTCGAGCGCACCAAAATCCCACGAAGAATCGTAAGATTCCTCGTGGGATTTTCCTTTTTCTGGGGCTCTGCACACTTTTGCACACTTTTTGCATACCGGCGGGAAAGCCGTGTTTTTCCTTGCATTGTCTGCATTCTGTGCATCGTGAGCGTTTTTTCCATACTTTTTTCAGGCGAACAGCAGGCGGGTAAACTCACGCCGCTGCTCGGGGTTCATCTGTCGGACAACTTTCAGCATCCCTTCCGGGGTGATTTGAGAGGCATCCGGCAGATTTTCTTTTGCCGGCACAGAGCCGGATTTGGGGGAACCGATGTCCTGCGAGTAGAAGTCTGCTTCCAGCTTCTCAGCCAGCTCCAGCCGGGGCTTGTCCTGTGTGTGGGCGTAGGTGTCCATCAGGATGCCCGTGGTGGCGTGGCCAGTGTTGCCCTGCACGGCCTTGATGTTGCCGCCGGATTCAATCAACTGATAAGTAGCACTGGAGTGGCGCAGACCATGGAACACGATCTTCTCAAACTCCGGGTGCTCCGCACGCCATGCGCGGTACCATTTAGAAAGGGCTTCCGGGGCAACAGGCATACCGTTGGGCAGGCGGAAGAGCTGACCACAGTTGCGATATCTGCCATCCATGGCAAGCTCGTCCTGACGGAGCTTTTCCAGCCAAGCCTGCAGCTCCTCCTTCAAGGGTCTCGTCAGATAAAGGGTACGGCTGGATTTCTTAGTTTTCGGCTTCTTCAGCACCAGTGCGGAGCTACTGCCCTCACGCTGGTCGGGGAAGATGTGGTAGATCTGATTCGGGTCGGTCTTTTCCAGTGCAGCCTTTTCGGTGCGCTGTAAGCTCCTGCCGACCGTGATGGTCCCGCGTCCATCCGCTGCATCG